>ERZ808054.217-NODE-217-length-72108-cov-27.327595_pt1 | contig 72108 bp, 84 predicted proteins | sample MGYA00380201_ERZ808054 | MGnify/ENA primary metagenome ERZ808054 (study PRJEB31490, sample SAMN06133419) | mouse gut metagenome | isolation source: Z5_2 | host: mice | place: China: Chengdu | collected 2015-05 ... | reverse complement strand
CTGCATTTCTTCTTGAGTAGAGGATCGTCCGGCTCCAGGATGCCGTCCTGGATGTCGTGGCTGCTGGCCCCGCCCATGGTGAAGAACCGCTTCCCACCCAGGTCGAATATCTGGCCCCGTTCCAGCAGGATCACCGAGGGGCGGATTCGCCGGATGATCCCGCCCCGCCACTCCTCCAGCGGATATTTCCGCAGGGCGTCATAATTTTCGTGGTTCCCTGTCACAAAGGCTGTGGTGAAGGGCCGACGCTCCAGCCAGTCCAAGCTCTCGTCATCCCGTCCATCGCCGTGCCAAACACAGCCGAAGTCTCCGCATACCAGAGCCATGTCCTCTTTTGTAAGGCCCTCCTGCTCGTAGAAGACTTCAGGCTGGAAGCGCCGGAGATCCCCGTGGAGGTCGCCCGTAATATAAATTTCCATCATGATCCTCCCTGTCAGTTCAGGCTTTTGTCAACCTCCAGCCCCGGATAGCGGAACTTGATGCGGATGGTTTCAGCATTCAGGGCTGTGATCTGTTCCACAAACTTGCGGGTGATAGCGTCATCGTATACCGCAAATTTCGTTTCCCGCTGCTCAACAAATTCCCGAAGACGCTCCATCCGGGCCGCTCGGCCAGCCTGCCGCTCATCTGCCTGCCGAAGCGTCCCAAGCTGGTGCAGGATGCTCTCCCGCTCCTCTGCGATCTCCCTGAGTCGGGCGTTCAATTCTTTGTTTTCCATGTCCACCGGCAGTGCCAGCGCCTGTTCCATCAGCACCGCCTGTTCCGCCGTCAGAGCCGCCAGCCGCTGGCGCAGGGCGAGGGGGTCAACCCCGCCGCTCTCCTGTCCCTGCTGGACGAGACTGGCGATGTCCAGAAACTCCTCAGTGATCTCCTGCCCGGTCTGGTCAAGGCCGTTGATGGCCTCCAGGATGGCCCGGTGCAGCTTATCTTCATCCAGCGTGGGAGAAGCATGGCAGTATTTCGTGCCGAACTCCAGCCGGGAGACGCACCGCCAGACGATCCGCTTTTTCCCGTTTCTGGCCCAGGTGCATCGCTTGTATGGCGTACCGCACTCCCCGCATACCAGCAGCTCGGAGAGGGCGTATTTGGCGGAGTATTTGCCCTGCTCGGTTTTGCCCGTTTTCTGCATCACCTTCCGCTTGCTGGACCGGCGGGCCATCTCCTCCCGCACCTGATAGAAGATCTCTTTCGGGATGATGGGCGGGTGGTTGTTCTCCACATACACCATGGGGCGCTCCCCCTGGTTCTTCTTCACCGTCTTGCTGATGCAGTCGGTGGTATAGGTCTTTTGCAGAAGGGCGTCGCCAATGTATTTCTCATTGACCAGGATGTTGTGGATGACCTGATATGTCCAACCCTGGATGCCGCAGGAGGTAGGGACATGATCCGCCTCCAGCTCCGTCTTGATCTGGCCCAGGCTGCACCCGTCCAGGTAGCGGCGGAAGATACGCTTTACCGTCTCCGCCTCCTCCGGGATGATCTCCGGCTGGCCGTCAGGCCCCCGCCGGTAGCCCAACAGCTTTTGGTACTGGAAGGGGACGTTCCCCGCCTCCCGGCTCTTTTGGATGCCCCAGATCACGTTTTTGCTGATGGACTCGCTCTCTGCCTGGGCAAAGCCGCTGAACAGGGTAATCAGGAACTCGCTGGACTCCGTCAACGTATTGATATTTTCCTTTTCAAAGATCACACCGATGCCGTTTGCCCGGAGCATCCGCACCATCTCCAGGCTGTCCACCGTATTCCGGGCAAAGCGGGAGAGAGATTTGGTGAGGATCAGGTCGATGCGGCCCCGTTTGCAGGCGGCGATCATCCGCTTGAACTCCGTCCGCTTTTTCATGCTTGTGCCGGTTATGCCTTTGTCAGCGAAAATACCGGCCATCTCCCAATCGGGGTTCTCCCCGATCTTCTGGGTGTAGTAGGCTTTCTGGGCGGTGTAGCTGGTGAGCTGCTCCTCGCTGTCGGTAGACACCCGGCAGTAGGCGGCCACTCGCTGCTTGCTGCCGGAGGCTCGTCCGGGGGCCGACACCGGCTTTGTGGCGGGGATGATGCGTATCTTCCGCTCCCGCTGTACGGTCTGCTCCATAGCTTACTCCTTCCTGTGCGCCACATGGACACAGCCGTATCTGCATGGGCAGCCATGGCTTTTTTCAAGGGACTCGCTCTCCATCCGTGCAAGTTCATTGAATACTGTAACATGGAGTTCGCCGGATTCCATGCGTGTGTCGATGTTCTCTTTTTCAAAGATCACGCCAACACCGTGGGCTTTCAGCATCCGCACTGTCTCCAGGCTTTCCATGATATTCCTGGAGAAGCGGGAGACGGATTTGACCAGGATGAGGTCGATCTTGCCCTTCTGGCAGGCGGTGAGCATCTTTTTGAACTCCTTCCGGTTCTGCCGGCCGGTGCCGGTGATACCCCTGTCGGCGTAGATACCTGCCAGATCCCAATCCGGGCGCCGGCCCACCATCTCGGTGTAGTACGCCTCCTGGGCGGCGAGGCTGGCGGGGTGATCCTCACTGCCGGCAAATACCCGGCAGTAGACGGCCACCCGCTGCTTTTGTACGGTCTGTTCCATGACGGCTCCTTTCCCAATCGGTTTTGAACGGTTACTTGAAGGTCACTGTCACCGCGTTGTCCGCAGTGATGGTGATATATTTTATCGCCTGCGCATAGGCTTTTTCCTTGATCAGACGCTGGGTGTCCGGCGAGGCTGCCGGTGCTTCAAAGCAGGCGTACCGGGCGGAAATGCCTTGCAAAATCAGGGTCACCACATCTTCCGGGCGTTCCGGCTTCTCCAGTCCACGGTTGATGGCGTTGGTCAGGCGGACGGTATCCTCAGAGGGGGTGTATCCGCCCTCTGCCGGTGGGATGTACCCCGCCGCCTGCCGCTCCACCTCCGCCAGCAGGTCGGCATCGGGGATGACAACCTCCCCGCCGCACTCAGCGCACCGAAGGTACAGCGTGTCGGGTCTGTGTACGCTGCTGAACCACCGCTTCAGGCGTCCACCGCAGGGACAGCGCAGTGTCTCCCGCAGGGCGGACACCGGGCGTTCCCGATGGACGTGCTTCCCCCACTTCTTCTGAAGCAGGGCCTGAACGGACTGGAAGGTCTCGCTGCCGATCAGGACGGGGTATCCGTCAGCGCCGGCGTATCGTTGGTTTCTGAGGGTCAGGGATATCTTGAACTTTGTCCACGCAGGACAGTCCGGGCTGTACTGGATGCCCTCGGCGTTCAGGATGTCCGATATTTCCCATTGAAACTTCCCCTCTAAGCAGAGGGCAAACACCCGGCTGACCACCGCCGCCTCCTGGGGCTGGGGAACCAGCTTCCCGTCCTCGATCTGATAGCCATACAGCACTTTCCGATTCATTTTGCGTCCTCCCCGATCCGTTCCGTTGCCTCGATGCCGCCATACAGCCGAAACCGCAGGGCCGTGGGGCTGACCACGATCTGCTCTACCAGCTCCTCGAACAAGGCTTCATCGAAGTTGTCCAGCCGTTCCGGGCCTTGGCGGATGGCGTCCACTGTCTGACGCAGGGCCTCCGCCGCCTCGCCAATGTCATCATTCTTCAGCAGTCTCCGGCGCTTGGCCCGGAGCTGGGTCAGTTGGGCGGTGTTGGCGGCCATCTGAGCGGCGCAGGCGTCCGCGTCCAGCAGGCCGTTGGTGCGGAGCTTGCTGATCTTATAACCGCGCTCGGTGGCCTGGGCGATGGCCCGGTTCACCTCCAGCATGGCGGGGTTGTCCCGCTGGACGGCGGTCTCCAGGGCCTCCATCTGGCCCAGGGCAGGCCGCAGGATGATGCCGTCATGGAGGCGCAGCTTGTTGTACATCCGCAGGAAGGCGGCGTAGATATCCTCCTCCAGGATAGGGCCTGTGGGGCAGTTGGCGGCGCTTCTCAGATGCCGACCGCAGCTCCAGGCGCCAGTGCCTCTCCGGGTCATCCTCCGGTAGATGGTGAAGCCGCAGATCCCGCAGCACATTTTCCGGGACAGCGGATAGACCGCGTCCGGGCCTTTGGACTGTTTCTTCTTCATCTGCCGCAGGGCCTGGGCCTTGTCATACACCTCCTGGCTGACGATGGCCGGGTGGGTCCCCTCCACATAGAATTGGTCCACCTCGCCCCGGTTGATTTTCTGGACGAAGGGAAAGCCGATCTTGTAGGTTTTCTGGCAGAGGGTGTCGCCCACATATTTCTCATTTGACAACCAGTAATAGATTTCTCTGGTGGTCCAGTGGACGCTGCCCTTTCGGTCACGGACACCTCGGCGGATCAACTCGTTTGCGATATCCTTGGCGCTCTGTCCGCCGAGATAGGCGTCAAACACCCAGCGGATGATCTCCGCCTCCTCCGGCACGATCTCCAGGTCTCTCCGGTTTACCAGCCGGTAACCGTAGGGTGCTTTCGTGGTGATGAACTCGCCCCGCTCCATCCTCCGGCGATAGCTCTGGTGGATATTCTGGGAGATGGATACGGACTCCTGCTGGGCCAGGGAACCGGAAACGCTCACCATCAATTCTGTGGTGAGCGTTCCGGTGTCGATATTCTCTTTTTCAAACTGGACGGTCACGCCCAGCCGCATCAGTTCCCGCAGGGCGGAGAGACAGTCCTTGGTATTTCGGGCGAAGCGGGAGAGGGATTTCACCAGCACCCGGTCGATCTTGCCCCTCCGGCAGTCGGCCAGCATACGGTTGAAGTCCTCCCGCTTGTCCGTTTTCGTGCCGCTCACCGCCTCATCGGCGTAAATGTCCACCAGCTCCCAGCCCTCATGCTGGCTGATCAGCTCGGTGTAGCTGCGGATCTGGGAGGCATAGGACGTGGCCTGATCATCGGAGTCTGTGCTTACCCGGCAGTATGCCGCCACCCGCAGAATAGCGGGCCTGTCCTCGCTGGGCGGAATGATGGTGACATTTTTGTTCATGCCTGTGGCCTCCTTTCCTCTGGGTACCGACAACACTACCACACCTTGGTGGGAATAGCTATCACTATTCCCACACAGTTGCGGGGCGGTAGCGTTCCAGCGCCAGCCGTTTGGCGGCCCACAGTTCCTCGGCGGACAAAAGGCCGGCCTCCGCCGCCTGCTCCAGCAGACGGATCACCAGGATATACCGTATCTCGTTCTTCACATCGATCATGCGGATGCCTCCCGGAAATAATCCGGCCCCTTCACCTGCCGGATAAACCGCGCCACGTCCCCCAGGCTGCCGGTGACGGGCATTTCTGGCAGGGCGGCCAGCACATCCTTGCTGTAACGCTTGCCCTTGGCGGCCCGCTCATCCAGAATAGCCACCACGCAGGTGTCGGTCTCGGTGCGGATGGCCCGCCCGAAGCCCTGCTTCAGCTTGATCTGCATCTCCGGCACCACCACCGCCCGGATGAACAGCCGGAGGGTGGTGTGATTCTCCCGCTCTTTTTCCTTCAGAGCGTCCGGGACGGCGAAGGGCAAACGGGGGATGATCAGCAGGGACACGCAGTCGCCGGGAAAGTCGAAGCCCTCCCAGGCGGCCCCCGCCGCCAGCAGCACACTGCCGGGACTGGCCTTGAACTGCTCCGTGGTATGGATAGCACTGCGGCCCATGGTGAACAGCGGATAGCGCAGGCCGTAGTTCGGCAGACGCTCTTTCACCGCCGACATAGCGGCGTAGGACGTGAACAGCGCCAGGGCGTGGCCTTGGGCCGCGTTCAGCAGGGCGGCGATCTCCTTCGCCAGCTCATCATAGTAGGCGGCAGCCTTTTGCCTGGGCGGGATCTGGGGTAAGTACAGCAGACAATTCTGCTGGTAGTCAAATGGTGACGGTGCGACAGACTCCGTGACACGGCTGTCGGTCAGCAGGCCCGTTTCCTCCTTGAAGCGCCGGAAGTCCTCGCCTACGGCCAGGGTGGCGGAGGTGAGGACAACGGGCCGCTCCTGCCGCCAGAGTGTCTGGCGGAGCTGGGCGGTCAGGTCGGCAATGGTGGCGCACAGCATGGTGCCGCCGCAGTTATCCTCCTCGGTGTAAAAGACCATTTCCGGGTTGCCTTGGCGGAACAGGGACACCGTGGAGAAGACGTTCTTCAGCCGCCTGCGGGTGGCGGGCGTGAGCAGGCCGTGGAGCTGCCTGCTGATCACTGTCAGGCTCCGCTCCGGCGCGGCCAGCGAGTTGGTATAGCAGGCAAAGGGCTTGTCCTTCGGTGGGCTGGCCAGCTTCCGCATCAGGGATGCGGAGGTGTCTCTCAGGATGTCCGCAGCCAACAGGAAACGCTCTCCCCGCAGGCTGTAGGTCAGGGTGCGGATGTCCTCTGCCGCCAAAGTTACCCCGAACATCTGGCGGGCTGTCTCCGGCAGCTTGTGGGCCTCGTCCACGACAAGGGCGCACGCGTCTGGCAGGATGGGTTCTCGTCCGCTGCCCCGGTGGATGGCGTCCGCCAGCAGCAGGTTGTGGTTGCAGATATGGAAGAGATAGTGCCCGGAATCGCAATCTTCTAAAAAAGAGCGATACCGGCAGGACTCCCGTCCGCAGTCGCAGATCCGGGGGACGCAGACGCGCTCCCGGTCGTAGCCGCTGAGATGGGCCGTCTCGTCCATGTCAAGCTGTCCCCGCAGGGAGAGCAGGGCCGCGCCGGCTTTCCAGTTCTTCCTTTGCAGATCCAACTGGCCCAGCCGCCGTTCCAGCCGCTCATCGCAGACGTAGTGGGACTTCCCTTTGCGGATCACCGCCTGGAGGGGCTGGGAGATCATGCCGTCCTCTGTCAGCAGCCCGGACAGCAGGGGCAGGTATTCGTCCCGCGCGGCGGTTTGCAAAGCAATGCTGGAGGTGGAGACGAGGATGGGCTTCGGTCCCAGCCCGCAGGCAGCCCGGAAACGGCTGTACACCGTCCCGGCCACCAGATAGGCGTAGGTCTTGCCGATCCCCGTGCCGGCGTCACACAGGGCGATGCCGCCCTCCACCATGGCGTCCAGCATCCGGTGGCAGAGCGCCGCCTGTTCAGGGCGCTCCGCCATGTTCCGGGTGGGGAAAAGGTCTTGGAATATGTGATCGATCTCGTTATGGGCGTTGTGCCTGTTATTATCGTAATTCATCCGTGAAATTCCCCTTAAATGGTTCATTTTTCATAGGTACTCATCGTATTCTCAGCTCGACCCCCGATGAGATACAGGGAACAGTAACGGACAAGGCTCGGCAGACCTTCACGGACACACTCCAAGGGTCTCTACTGCTTTCAACCCAGGGGATGGCGGGCCGCTTTGCCAGAGCTGCCCCGCACAGGCTTTATCGCGGCCCGGGGGCAGCTCGCGCTTCCTCCGGGTCATGGCGCGCACTGTGCGTCTGTCCGTGTGGTGTTCCGTACTGCTGGTGTGAAATTTTCAAGGTGCAGGGGCTTTCGCCTTGACCTTATTGTAGAGAACTCACACCAACTTTTTTAGAGACCAATGGGCATATTTATGCCCTGTGGACATATTCAATTACAGGAACCGCTTGAATTCCTCCAGTTGCTCTATCAGTTCTCCGATAGTATTTTTCAACTTGGGCGTATCTGCTCCATTAGGCAGCTCCCCAAGGCATCTGCCCAAAATCAGATAATCCAGCGACACACCGAATAAGATGGAAAGCTGTATGAACATATCTACAGAGCAGCCCTTTTTCCCTGTTTCAACACGGCCATAAAAACTCTGGTCGATGTTCAGTGCGTTTGCGGTTTTTTCTTGTGTAAGACCTTTTTGGATGCGGAGTTGCCGAATGCGCTTTCCGCACTTTTCTATGTCATAGTTCATCTGCATGATCTCCGATCTCAAATTTGTGGGGTAGGCGATTTGAAACCAGGAATCATGGGTATCGGGCTATGTACGGTTGCCATTGTCTTGTGAGCGCTATACCATTCGACCTAAACCGACAAAACAAACCGCCAGAGAGCCTATTGCTCTTTCTGGCGGTTTGCTTCCACGTTTGAATTTCAGTGTGATATTGCGTTAGAAAAAGGTCGGATTTTGCGGTTTCTTCTTCAGGATAATCCTCATGATTCGCTACAATTTTTTTGACAGATCACCAATCCTGTTTTGGACAATAAAAATACCCATGATTTCCTCCAGTGGGCAAATCACAGGTGTATGCACAATAAGCCCCTGCTGTGAAAAGCCGTTTTTTTATGGCTCCTCGACAGGGGCAAAATGCTATTCGGAAATACGCAAGATTTTACCTATTTAATAGGTGTTATTTGGGAGTGTAAATATAAAAATCGGCAAGATAGAATATATCCGAGGTGATAAATCATGCCGGAGGATAGACTTACATACTTGGGCATTCGCATCCATGACGCAAGGAAGGCTTGTAAGCTGACACAGCAGGAGTTAGCAGACGAAACGGGAGTATCAATCAAAATGATCCAGTGTATAGAGAACGGGAGCGTCAACCCGTCTTATGAGATTCTGTTCCCGATTGTCAATCGCCTGGGGCTTACAACAAGCGACCTATTCAGTGTAGAGCCGGATCAGCACATGGAAGAAATCAATCGTTTCCTTGGAAAATTCAGAGCTTGCAACCGCTCCAATCAACTGCTCCTGCTTAATACATTAGACTTCCTTGCGGAACAGCTATTGGTTCGCCAGAATGAGAAATGCAAAAACACGGAGCGATACGATGGTTAGACAGGTAACACTGCTGGCCGGTGGCAAAATATCTTCCTACCAGCCAGTGAGGATAGCAGCCAGCGGGCGAGGCGTGTCCTTACCCGCTGGCTGCTATTCAACAGTTTAGAAGGGCTTGGGATGATCCTCTTATGGTTTCTTAACTTACTGACAAAAGAATTGTAAAACCCAAATGTCACAGAAATGTCCGAACACTCTCAAGGTTCGACATAAAAAGCGGTTGAATTGTTACACCGAACGGACATTTCAAAAATTTTTTCTTAAAATGTCTGGGGTATTTACCCGAGTGGCGTTTTCATTCAATAGAGAAAACAGTTCAGTTTACGGTATGTCGGCAATAGGAGCGCACCGCCAGGAACACAAACAGCGGTATCTCAATGATACAGGCCCCGATCATGGCGTAGGGCGTCCAAAGCGCCAGACCGCCCAGACTCAAAAACTTAAAATCGGTGATGGCATAAAGGATACTGGCCTGGATACTTGTGCCGCTGGCAGGGAGGATGCTGCACAGCCAGGTGGACAGCGCCCCCGGCACTGTCATGGAGAGCACCACCGGCGCGATGCAGAACACCAGCCCGGAGGCCAAAGACGCCACAGTGGTCTTGCTTCTGGAGGAGAGAAACAGCGTGAAACTGACGGAGGCCAGCACCGAGAGCAGACCGGCCACGGCAAACAGGTGCTGGAGCTCCCCGATATTCATGTCGGTCAGGGTCACGATGGAGTAGAGCATCTGGATAGAGGTTTTGGTACACTCCCAGCCAAACAGGCTGTTGACCACCAGAATATGCACCACGGCACAGATTACAAAAGCGGCAGCACTGACGAACAGGGCGGTCAACACTTTGGCAATCCCAAGCCTGGCCCGGCCATTCCGGGTACAGCGCAGAATATCGTCCGCACCCGACTGATAATCGGCGGAGAACACCGGGGCTGCAATCACCACGCAGAACAGCAGCACCAGAAAGCCCATGATGTTCTGATAGTCCAGAATAGTGGAACTCATGCCGGGATAGACCGCAAAGGGCTTTTCCACTCGTCTGTACATCTCCACGGCCTTGCGCTGGACGGCGGGGCTGTCCGGCTGCTCCATCGCCATCAGGGAGGCAATCCGGGTCTCACAGACGGAATAGTAGTCGTCAATCTGTGCTGGGTCGATCTCCATGATGGTGGGGGCCATGCCGGTGTCCGGGTCGGCAAACGCCTCCTTGACGCCATGGAGCAGCGGGGCGATGGGGAGGATCTCCTTCTCATAGACACCCTCCGGCAGATCGTAGGACTCCGTGACGCCGTAGGACGTGAGGCAGGCTTGATAAATCTCCACGGCCTCCCGTACCCGTTCCGGGGTGACAATGCCGCTGGCATCCGCCTGACGCTCCTTTTCGTAGGCGATAGAGGCCAGTCCGGTCAGGTTGACCTCGTTCCCGGCCTCGTCCGTGTAATTGCTGTAGCAGTAGGTGGTCGGCAGCCAAGCCAGCAGGACGGAGAGGAGCAACGCCAGCGCCAGCAAAATCCAGGTGAGCCTTGACTTCAAGACCCGTTTCAGTTCCAAACGAAAGATTCTCATTTACTGATACCTCCTGTCACTTTCTCCGCTACTCTCCGGGAACATCCACAAATACAGATCCTCCAGACGAGGCGCCGCAGCAGTAGAAACATTGTTGCGGGGCCGGTCTGACAGATAACGGATGGAGACGCTGCCATCGGTTTCGTTTCGCAGATTGGTGATCTGTAGCTTGCTCTCATACTCCGGCACCAGATCTGCCGGGATGGTGCAGCTCCACACCTTGCCCTCCACCAACTTGACGAGTTCCTCTGTCGTCCCCGTCGCCAACAGCTTGCCGCCTTTGATGATGGCGTGGCAGGTGGCGATGTACTCCACATCGGGGACGATGTGGGTGGAGATCAACACGATCCGGTCATGGGCGAACTCCGACAGCAGATTGCGGAAGCGAACCCGTTCTCCGGGGTCCAGGCCCCCAGTGGGCTCGTCCAGGATCAGCACCTCCGGGTCATTCAGCAGGGCCTGGGCGATCCCCACCCGACGCCTCATGCCGCCGGAGAGCTTGGAAATCTTTTTGCCCGAGACATCCAGCAGAGAGACCCGCTCCAGTAATTCGTGGATCTTTCGCCGGCTCTGCCGCTCCGGAAGTCCCTTCAGGGCGGCCACATAGGCCAGGTAGTCCTTGACGGTGAACTCCGGGTGGAACCCGAAATCCTGGGGCAGAAACCCGAAAATGCTCCGATACTGTTCCCCTAACTCCTGAATGGGAACACCGTCATACACCACACGGCCGGAAGTGGGCTGCATGATCCCGGCAATCATCCGCATGAGGGTGGTCTTGCCCGCGCCGTTGGCCCCCAGCAGGCCCCAGACCCCCGGTGTCAGCTCCAGGCTGATGTCGTTGACGGCAGTTTTATCCTTGAACTGTTTGGAAACATGATCGATCAGCAATTCCATGTGAAAACTCCTTTCCCGCTGAAAAAAATAAAGGCGCTCTTGCCTTGGCACTGTCATTGTACCAAAAGCAAGAGCGCCGTTTTCTCGTTCGCTCACACGAGGTTCCTCTGTTTTTCTACGGACTTTCTTACGATTTTCTCACAGAGCGGTGATAGGCTCGGCCTGTCCTGCGGGGACGCTTTTTCCAGAACAGCCTTGACACCACAAAGAAAATCAGATACCCCAACATCCCGCCCAAGGTATTCAGCATGAGATCGTCGATGTCCGCCGATCTGCCGGTAAAATACTGTGTGAACTCAATGGCAAAGGAGAACAGTGCCAGGGAAAGAGCGGTTTTCCCAAAGCTGCACATTCTCCGAAAGGCCACCGGCATCATAACGCCCAGGGGGACAAACATCACGACATTCGCGGCAGTTTGGGCGATCTTTTTCGGCTCTGGCATCCCCCAGGTCTCTTGAAAGACCTGGAAGGGAACCAGGTTCAGCGAGCGGTCTGCCGCAGCTGTTTTGGACGCGCCGACAATGACCGTCGCCGCCAGGACGATGATCACGCAGGCCCCGAACAGGAAGTAGGCAAGCTGCTTTACCGGCGGCACTCGGTTTCGGAGCAGAAAGCAGACGGGCGCATAGAGAACGGCCATACCCAAGAGGCAGACGGCACTGATAATACAATAGCCCAGGATTTCTCTGATCATAAACATAGACGTTCCTCCCATAAAAAACACCGGCGGTTTTGGTTTTATCATACCAAAACCGCCGGTACTTGTTTTGCGTTTTCCCTACGGACTTTCTAACGATTTTCCTACAATCCCTTCTCTGTCAGGATCTTATCAAATTTCTTCTCCGACAAAATCTCATGGGTCACCAGCTGACCGTCATAGAACAGAGAGAAGGTGGTAAAGGGCGAGGGAGCGTTCTGGGCCTCCTCCATGGTCTGGATGTGGACAATCTGGAAAACGGCGTTCCGCTCCTTTGCCATACGCTCCAGTACCGGCACATATTTCGCCGTAAACGGGCACTGGCTGGTGTAATAGAGCACGAATCCCTGGGGCATGGCATCATGCTCCCGCACCGTATCCCGGAAACGGGGCCGCTCCGCGCCCTTCATGAAGGGCAGGTACAGCAGCTCAAAGTAGGGCTCCGCTTTATCCGCAGTCACAAAGCCCCTGTGCCGCATGTATCCGGGATCGGAGAGAAAGCCCAGCTTCTTTTTGGAGGACAGGATCACAAGCCCCTTTTTCCCCTTTGCTTTGCTGTCCTCGATGCAGGTATCCAGCAGGAGGTTGGAGTACCCATGCCCCTTGAACTGCCCGGACACCCACAGGCAGTCAATATACATGTACCCTTCCGCCTCAACGGGCGCCCAGGCATACTCGGTGGGGATGTATTCAATAAAGCATTTCCCCCGGACATTGCCCTTTAGGAAAACAAGCCCCTCGTCCAGCCGCTCCTTCAGCCAAGCCTTTTTAGACATGACCTGCACATCCTTGTTGCTGGATATGGCGCAGCAGATATGCTCCTGATCAATGTTGTCATGGGTCAGTTTGATTAGCTCCATTATGGATTGCCTCCGTATCGTTCGATTTGTTGATTCAAATTTCTTCTGTTTTCACGATAGAAAAACCATTTTTCAAATATATTTTGAGTGCGCTTTGATTCCAATCCGCAACATGAAGAATGATGGGAGAGGTATGATTGCTTTGCAGGCTGGAAACGGCAAACCGCAATAACGCTGTTCCATACCCCATCCCTTGAAAGCTTTTTTCCACAACCAGATCGTCGATTTCATTGCCGTATATGGCAACTGAACCGATTATTTTTCCATCAATTTCGAGGATATAGATTTCCTCTTTTTTGCGTTCCAATTCTTCCCGGCTTCCACAGCACTCTATCGGAAATCGCTGTAAAGCAATTCTCATATCATGGAAGCATTCCTCGTAGATTCTCTTATACTCCTTATAATCCAAAGCCGAGTAATTCCTTAACTGCAAATGTGATACAATGCGTCCTCCTTGGTATTCCATCGTATGTGCCGCAATTTTCACTCCCATCCCTCCCCCTGATTTTCCGTAATTGCCTTGTGGGTCAGGACACCCCTTGCCATACCCAGACGACCCCCGGCGGCCAGGTGCGCTTTCACTGCCCGCTGGAGGCTGGTATGCTCCGGCAGCTCCTCCAAGGGCTTGTGCCCACCGAAAAGCCACTCATAAAACTCCTGATCCTCTTCGTCCACATCGTAGAGGCGATAGTCCCCAGCAAAACGGCGAATGCCGGAGTTTTCAGGCAGCAGCCCACCCAGAGTTGGAGCCAGAAGCCAACTGCTGCATACCATAGCCCTGGGCCTGCCCCAAGGGCATCGTCTTTCCTGGGAGAAAAAACGCAGAGCCATGTTGTAGGAGCTGTCCAGCTTTTCCCGTTCCAGCACCGCGTCAGAGGGAATATGAACGCTGAGGACAGGAGCCTCCGCCTCTATTCCCTCTGGCTGAGGCCCTGGCCGCATCCTCCGATATTCAAATTCCAGCGTCCCCAGCCGGAACAGCAGCCCGCCAGTCTGCCGCCATGTCCAAAATCCCCGGTCAAAGGCCCACTGCCCGGTGCGGGCGTGGGTCTCCTCCAGAAAGCGCCGGAAGCAGTCCATGGTGGACAAAAATACCTCCGCCGGGATGTCCTCCCTGCGGTATCGCTCCTCCGTCCGGCAGGCTGCGGCCAGCATCACCGCCAGCTGAGCCATACCGTTGTCCTCTTGCCAAACGGGAAGTTGGGCGGTAATCGTTTTCCAGTCCGCAGCCGCCGCCTCCGGTTCAGTCAGTTGTTTAATAGGCAATCCCTCCGGCAAAGCTTTCGCCGCCGCTGCCAAAGGCGCCAGTACCGCCTCGGGCAGATTTAGCCGCCCGGCCAGGGTGAGCAGTTCTTTATCTTCCATATTTGCTACTCCATCGGTTCAAACAGTTGCCCATAATTGGCAACAGCTCGATAAATCATCGGTTATCGTTCAAGCGTACTCCATTCTTTGCGTGTAATAGCATAGGCGTATGAAATCTCGTTCTTTTCATCGGGATATTCCTTTATCTTCTTCATTCCATTTGCAATCGCTGTAAAATAAGAAGCAATGTTTGTATACTTCATATAGGAATACAGGCAATCATATTCCGTATGTTCAAATGCCCAGTCCCTGACCGCTCTTGCCGCCTCGCTTCCAAATCCTCTCCGCCAATACTCTTTATGGATATGGTATCCAATCTCTGGAAGTAAATCTCCATCGATTGTTTGAAGCGTTAAGCCGCAATCCCCAATAAAATTGTCCGTTTCTTTCAGAACGACGGCCCACAATCCAAATCCGTACTTTTTATAATTTTGAAGATTCCATTCAATCCAATCCTTTGTACGGTTTTCATCAAAAGGTTGGGGATAGTGCCGCATGGTCTCTGGATCGGAAAGGATTTCAAATAATACTGGAAAATCCTTATAAGTGAGTTCTCTTAACAGAAGTCTTTCCGTTTCAATTACCATCATTGTCTCTCCTCAAGCTGCGATTTATGAAACAGTGGGCAGCGTCACCGTAAAAACCGTCAGGCCGTCCCTGCTTTCCGCCGTGATTGTCCCCTTGTGGAGCGCAACGATCTGCTTGGCGATGGCAAGGCCCAGCCCTGTCCCGCTGGAACCGCGCCCCGTGTCCAGCCGGTAAAACTGCTCAAAAATCCGCTCCAGCTTCTCTTTGGGAATTGTCCCGCCGTGGTTGGAAAATCTCAGCGTTACGCAGTCCTCGCCGCTCTCGGCCTCAATGGCGATTTCGGTTCCGTCGTAGCTGTAATTCACCGCATTCCGCAAAAGGTTGTCAAAGACCCGTTGCATCTTGTCGGCGTCACAGTTCAGTAGAATGTCCTCCCCAACCGCAGGGCGGCAGGTCAGGCCCTTTTGGTCCAAAACCGGCTGAAACTCATACACAAACTGCTCCAGCAGGCGGGTCAGGTTGATCTCGCTGTGTTGCAGGGTGATGGTGGACAGGCTGTACCGCGCGATTTCCAGAAACTCGTTGATCAGATCCTCCAGCCGCTCCGACTTGGCGAGGGCAATGGTGAGATACTTTTCCCGCAGTTCCTCGGAGAGCTGCTTTTCATCCCGCAGCAGGTTCAAGTAGCTGATGGAGGAGGCCAGGGGCGTTTTCAGGTCGTGGGCCAGGTACATCACCAGATCATTCTTTTTTTGTTCGGCCAGGAGCATGTCGCTTTTCTGCCGGTCGATGGTGTGCTTCGCCAGATTCATTTTGCGCTCAATGGGAAGCAGCTCCGGGGGCAGGGAAATTTCTCCGGCCACATCCTGGAGCAAGGCATCCATTCCTCTGCTGATGTCCTCAAAATACCGGGTCAGCCAGCGGAGGTAAAAGTAGAACAGGCCGGCGGCCACCAGCAGGAGGGACAGCAGAATGATGGCGTCCATGTGACTGCGGAAGGTGCGCTCGTAGAACCGGAGGGCGGCGGCATAGTCCATGCCCAGGGTGTTTTGAAACAGGGCCACCATTCCGTTGGCAAAGCGGCCCCGCAGCAGGACGGCGTAAGTGAGATAGATCACAGCGGCGGTCGCCGCCAGCACAGCTATGGTGTGGAGGAATATCTTCCTGCGGAACTGGCCGAAGTCATTCTTACTTTTCAATGGTGTACCCAACCCCCCATACCGTTTTAATGAACCTGGGGCTTCGGGCAGGCTCGTCCAGCTTTTCCCGCAGCCGCCCGATGTGGGCCATGACGGTGTTGTTGTTTTTTAGGAACTTCTCACCCCACACCGCCTCAAACAGCTCCTCGGAGGGGACGACAACCCCCTGCCGCTCGCAGAGATACCAGAGGATGGAGAACTCCAGGGGAGTCAACTGCACTTCCCTCCCAAACAGGAAGCACTTGTGGCTGTCCCGGTTGAGCACCAGCCCTCGAATGTCGTATTCATGGGCCGGTTCGTCCTGCTTCGGAGCGGAACCGTTATAGAGCCTATACCGCCGCAGCTGGGTCTTGACCCGGGCGACAACCTCCAGGGGATTGAACGGCTTTGTGATGTAGTCGTCGGCCCCGATGGTCAGTCCCATGATCTTGTCCCCGTCCGCCGCCCTGGCTGTGAGCATGATGATGGGACAATAGGACTTCTCCCTGATTTTCTTGCAGAGCTGAAAACCGTCTGCGTCGGGGAGCATCACGTCCAGGAGCGCCAGATCCAGGGCTGTGTGTTCAATACAGTCCAGGGCCTCTGTGCCAGTATAGCACTTGTGGACCGTGTAGCCGTCATTTGCGAGGTAAAGCTCCAGCACGTCGGCCAGCTCCTTTTCATCGTCAACTACCAGGATGCGTGTGAAGTTATTCACAGCGTTTGTCACTTTACTTCCGCTCCCTTTTTTTCTTGCAAATGCCAACAATGGTGTTGGCAACACTCAGCACGATAAACATGCCCGTAAAGTTAATCCAAATATCCTGATACGCGGTTTTTGCCAATGGTTCCCGCAAACTGGTAAACCAGACATAGGCGAAAGCCAGTAGCTGGGACGGGATATACGCGACCGCATACCGCAAAATCAACGGCTTAATGGGCAGACTGGTACACAGCTCAAACGCCGCGACGCCGATCAGCAGGATGATGGCCCTGTCCAGTTCGTGCCAGTTGCCGCTGGGGTCCTCATAAATGCCATTGCAGAGATACAGCACGCTGTTCAGCAGCGTAATCACAGTATAGATAATGGAATATACCGACACCAGATTGATCCATTTTTGCTTGCTCATTTTCCCTTTGCCTCCAGGCCAAGATTTCACTGACATTATATCAAGATTGTTTTTCTTTTTCCTGCGTTTTCCCTATGGAATTTCTTAAGTTTTTCCTACGGTCATTTTTCAGCCAAGCCAGCCGTTATAAAAAGCTGCCACCCCCAATGCGGCCCCTATGACCGTTGCAATGAGGATCACGATGATGCCTTTTTTGTGTTCCTTGAAATACGCCAATAGGGTTTTCAAATCTTCCATGCTTAAAATCTCCTTAAATTAATTGTTAATGCGAAGAAAAACGGCGGTTTTCGAAAACCGCCGCTTTTCAGAAATTAGGAGAGCTGTGTATATACAGCGTGCTGTCTCCGGTAGGTATCGTTGTCCTTCTGCTTCAGCTCCTGCTCTACCTGGGCCAGCTGGCGCTCCAGATCCTTGATCTTGGCCTCGTCGGTCTCGGAATTGAGCCTCTGCTCCAGCTCCTGCTGCTTCTTTTTCAGTTTTTCAACCTCACGGTCTACCTGATCAGTATTGCACTCCCAGGTCTCACCCTTATCCTTTTTCCTCTCCGGGCCTTTCGCGCCCTGGTCCGCCGGATCGGGTTCCTCGGGGGCGTCCGCCTCGGGCTTCTTGGCATCAGGGATGCCCTCCGGCTGCTTGGGCCCGTCTGCCGCCCGCTCCGGATCGTCGAAAAAGATTTTGGGCTGACCGTCCTCGTCCTTGCCCATCCAGTAGCGGCCGGACGGCTCCTGGGGCTCCTCCGGAACGTATTCATCCATCACTGGCTTCAGCTGGCGGCCCTGGGCCTCCTCCTCGGGCTTCTGGACCTTGGATGCTCCCTGCACCTTCTCAGCCGTTGTCAAAGGCTGAACTGCAACCGTGTTCACACCAGAAATCGGCATCATATGTCATTCCTCCTTGAAATTTTACGCGGTAAATGAAACTGTCGGTTCGGCTTCCACCGGAGCGGCGGCAATTTCGCCGGCCGGCGTATAGGTAACCGGCTCACTGTCAATAGGCTCCGCCGTCTCGGCAGGCTTGTTGTTTTTCAGCGCCGCTTTCGCCGCCTCGCTGAGCTGCACCAGATCGGTTTCCTGGGGACGGCCCGATTCTGTACCTTCCTCAGCCTGCTTGCGCTCCTCCCGGCGCTTCTCGATGGCGGCCTCCCGCTCCAGCTCTGCCTTTTCCTTTTCAGCCTTTGCCTCGGCCTTCATGCCCTTGTCCAGCTTCTCCTGGTACTTGACCGCTTTCTCGGTACACTCGCCGGTGTAGCCCAGCGCCCGCTTCATCTTCTCCGTGTCGCCCTCGGCGCTGGCCTGCCGGTACACGCTCATAGGCGTATCCGACAGCTTGATATTGGAGCTGGCGCCCAGAAGCCCGTCCATCATCTGTATGTTCATGTCTGCATCCCCTTTCTATGGCTGATTTTGCAAAAAAGTTCTTTGCTTTTATCAGTCTATAGAGCAAAGGGCACCATTTCAAGGCTCTTGTAATGAAATGCTCTCTGGATGTCATGAAATGCTCCGCGGGAACACTATTCCACCGCCCGCATCTGCTCAACTAAGGACTGCTTTCTCTGTCTGCCGGCCGTCCAGGCGGACAGCAGAAATTCCAGACCGAACAGCACCAGGAGAAACAGGCCCATTTCCAGTACCGGAAATTGGTAGGGCACGATCTCACCGGCAAAGGACTGCCGGCTGACCTCCCGGCACGCCACCACTGCAATCGGAAGTCCGATCAGCAGAACAGCCAGAGCGGCAAAGGCCGCATAGCAGAGCCCTTCGCAAATATTCATCCAGCACAGCTGCTTCCCGGTCAGGCCGACGGAGCGCAGGATGCTGTGTTCCCGCTTCCGGGACATCTGGTTGGAGAGGGTGGTGTTAATCAGATTGACGACGCCAAAGAGGAAGATCAGCCAGGAGAGCGCCTGCAGCCCGCCAAAAATCAGGCCGCTCTGCATTTTCTCATACGCAATGTGCGTCCCGATGGTATCCAGACCGAGATTGCTGCGGCCGGACAGAATTTCTTGCAGACCGGCTTCCACACGTTCCGCTTTTTTCGGGTCGCTGACAATGCTCCAGGAGTAGTCAAAGTTTTCGATCTCAGGATGGAGTTCCCGAAACAGCTCCTCCGGCGCGAACAAAGCAACCGAATCCAAGGCAAGGGCCCCATGTCCGTTGCTTGTCCCCCTCACCGGGTCAAGCAGGCCGGATATGGTGACGGTCACGGTCTTCTGACCCAGAGACAGCTCCATAGCGGCCCCGACATCCATCTCAGCGAGGTGCTTTTGATAGCTTGCGGCTAGAAGAACGCTGTGGGCGTCCGCCGGCATCGCGCCGGATATCAGCGCGGCCTCCACCTCCTGTCGGTTTTCGTCCGTCAGAGCATCGCACATACCGGCCTCAGTACCTGCGGAGGTCCCGAATCTTGCGTGAAGAGACTGGCGGGTGACCAGCACATCCGTCACCCCGTCTACCGATAAAATTTCCTGCCGCAGTCCGTCATTCAGCGGGTTGCCCGCGGCCATGACCTCCTCCTCCGGCTGCTCCGAGGACAGGTAGATCTTATAGTCCCCATCCGGGAAGAATAACCTTGCGGCCTGCTCCGGCGAGCGGGTCAGAACCACGGAGGACACGATCAAAAGCAGGATACCGCCCAGGCTGAGCGAGGCCGCGATGCTGGCCGCCTTTTTCCGGTCCCGCCGGAAGTTCGCAAGACCCATGGACACAGGGTTGAGCCTGATACGTTTCTTCCGGCCGCGGATCTGTTCCTGTCCGGCGGAAAAACGCACCGCTTCCAGCGGCGAAATACCGGCGGCTATTTTCACCGGTCTGCGGACGGAGACAGACACCATGAACCAGCAGGCCAGGACGGTCAGAAGCACGGATAACCCATAGTAGGCCCCGTGGAAGCCCTTGGGGAACAGGAGCAGGCCGCCGCCAATGCCCAGCAAAACACCAAGCAGGATTCCAGTGCCGCCCAGCCTGCGGCTCTCCCTTTTTACGATGCGCTGGATCTGTTTGGGCGTTGCCCCGATAGTGCGCAGCTGCCCATAGCTTTGGATCTTATCCTGGATGGAGATCCGGAAAATGCTCTGGATGACTACATAGCCGCCGATCAGCACCAGGATCGCGATACCGCCGATGGCGGCGAAGTCAATGGACTTGGAATAATAGGCAAAGTAACCGCTGTTCATGCCCACATGGGGAAGGCCATACCGGGCGGCGATCTCCTGGCAGCAGGCGGTCATGACCTCCTGGCTCAACTGTTCATCGTTTTGAAAATGCACATAGGCGCGATACCCGGCAGGGTCAAATCCGGCCCACTGGGTCAAGGCCGTCTTGGAAACGGCAATGGCGCAGGCATTTGCTTCCTTTTCACCAACATTCGACAGGATGCCGGTCACGGTATAGTCGCCATGAAAGCTCTCGGTGTCCAATCGAACCGTCTCACCGATTTTGGCATTGGAACCGTAGGCGGACAGAAAATATTCGCTGACAGCGATCTCGTTCGCCTGCACCGGAAGTTCTCCCTTTACCAACTCCATCTGGCTGCGGGCAATATGGATCATATCGCTGTCGCAGTACACATAGGAGGCGTTGTAGCCCCGCTCCGAGTGCTCCTGTCCCAACAGATAGTATTCGCCCACTCGGGCAAGCTCCGGCAGGTCCTTCAGCGCCGCCACATCGGACGCCTCCACGCCGGTGAACGCCGCCTCGTAGGTGTCGGCCACCTGATTGCGCTGGACCTGCGCCACGGAAACGGACAGAATTGCCGCAAAAGAGATCAGGAACGCCGCCAGGGCCACGGCGATCACTACCATCAGGTTCCGGCGCTTCTCGCTGGCGAGGCTCCGCTTTGCCAGCTTCTTCACAATGGCGCCGGTGTCGTTTTCAAAAGGCCAAGTCATAATTTTCCACCTCTATTCTGTCACACGAAGCTGTTCGACCACGCTGTTTTGCCTGCAGTACAGGCTCGCCCATTTTGTAAGGATACATTGCAGCGCAAGGGCCAGCAAGAAGTAAAGGCATACAGATACAATGGGGAACGTGTAACCTACAAAACTGAATCCTGGTATATTTCCTACTGCAGAGCAGATTGCTTTTCCGACGGCCAGACCGCCAGCAACGGAAGCTGCAAAGCTGCCAAGGGTCTGGAACCCATTTTCAAAGCCTATCATATGGGAAAGCTGTTTGCTGTCCAAGCCAATCGCCCGAAAGAGCCCCATCTCTTTCCTTCTGGAAATGATATTTGTCATGCTGGTATTGACCAGATTGATGATACTGAACATGATAAGGACGGCTAACAGGGCATATGCCGCGGCAGAAATTGTGCTGAAAACACTTTTGTACTGCATTGTCATATCTTTCAGCGTTTTCAGGCGCAAGCTGTCGCCTGCCCCGATCAGCGACTGCAATTTGTCCTCAATTCCAATATAACCGCTGTCCCCCGTCTGAATTATGAACGCGCTGTTCGCGTTATAGGGAACCGCCCGCTCCATTTCCGCTGCGGGTAAGATAAAACTGGAAGCGCTGTTCTTATCAAAGACGATGGCGGATACAACATAGGTCAAATTGCCCTGCAAATTGTTCCCTGCCTGAGAAAAAGTAATGGTATCGCCGGCCTCATAGCTCTTTTGCAGATAATCCAATTCTGGGCTGCCCATATTGATTACAAGAGAGTTTTCCCCGGTATGGTCACAATGGGGCAGTTCCCCGGCCATGACCCGATGCTCCAGCGCCGCATAATCCTCTGCGTTCATGCTCCGAATCGCTGTTTCCATTCCGTCAATGGTGACGCAGATTTCCTGCTGGCAGACAATCCCACTCACGCCGTCTATCGACAAAATCTCATGTTTCAATTCATCTGTCAGAAGATTGTTTTCCTGTAGCCGCGTAAGGGAAAACGTGGGCGTAACCAGCGCCCGGTTCAGCTCCACCACATAGGAGCCCTCGTAGGGAAAGCTCTGCTTTGCCCGTTGCTCAGGATCAAGAGAGGACAGCAGGGAGGAAATTCCCACAAGCATCATCCCGCTCAAAATTAGTGAGGTAAAGGTCAATATGCTTTTCTTCCTGTCCCGCAGTAAATTCATCGCCGCAAGTGAAAGAGGAGTGAGGGGTTTCCTGTCTTTTTTCAGGCGTTTCCCGCTCTTTTTCAGGCACTTCCCGCTCTTTTTTACCTCGGCATAGCTGCTGTAACGGGATGCTTCCATGGGTGAAACCGACATTGCGATTTTGGCCGGCTTCAAAATGGACAGCTTGACACAAATAAATACGACGGCACCGGACAAAAGCACGATCACAATGTCAGGAAACAGCTGAAAAGCGTCTCTGTCTATCAGGAAGGACAGCATCCCGCCCACAATGCACCCAAGCGGAATAAAACGGAAGGCAAGATAGTTTCCCTCCTTTGAAATGATTCGCTTGATTTGCTTTTTCGTGGTGCCAAGTGTACGCAGCTGCCCAAAGGAGGTAACATTGTTCATGACTGAAATAAAAAATATGTTGTAGATGACCAGGGAACATACGCCAATCAAGACCAGCCCAACGAGCAGAACCGTCAGTACCGTCTCTTTTGACATATTATTGCTGTCAATGTATAAATTGTTGATCTGAATATTGTCTGTGGAGATTCCGCAATCCAGGCCAATCGTCCGCACCAGTTCTTTCAGTTCCTGGTTCGTATATTTCGCGGTATTACGAACAGAAATCATAGCTGCCACAGGCCCGGCGGTAAGAGCAGAGTTTTCCTGAACAAAGCTCTGTGAAACGATGGCGTTATAAGCAACCCTGTTTCTATCATTTTCAGCGGTTGTCTGAATAAAGCCAGTGATTTGAAAATCTACGGTTTCTAATTGGCGGCTTGCCTGGTTGCGGTAATGAACAGATATGGTATCTCCAACATCCGCTTTCAAATTCAGAGCGTCTATATATCCCTTTTCTACAAGCAGTTCATTCGCGGCCTGCGGCATACACCCTTTAATCAGTTTGATATTGGAAAGCCGCATAGTTGCTTCGTCGGAACATACGATGCCCATTGTGATTCCGTTCTCCCGCTCCGTCATGCCGACGGATTGGTAAACGCCTACACTCTCGATACGGGGATCGGCTGTCAGCAGGGAGATGTTCTCCTGAGAGAGATTTTGAAAAATTCCCTGATACGCAGTAGATGCCGCATATTCACTTGTAACATTGAAGGCATAAGAAGAAACAAAAGCCATAATGGCGGCGGCCATAAAGATAATAACCCCAATCAGACGGTTTCTGAAATGATGCTGTTTGAGACGGGCGTTTGACAGTTTGCGGATGACCGCGCTGGTGTCGTTCTCAAAAGGCCAAGTCATAGTAACATACCTCCTTCGACTGTAACCGTTCCATTCCGGGCGGGGTCAGTCCAACGCCTTGATCCGCTCCACCAGAGAGAGCCTTCTGGTATAGCGGACCGCGCAGGCGGAGAACACCCCCTGCACCAGAAGCAGCGCGGCGGCGAAGAGCAGCGCCTGGAGCGCCGGGAAATGGTAGGTGAGGGTCCCGAACAGGCCAATCTGATCGAATACCTCGCAGACAACCAGACTGCACGCTGTCCCCAGAGTCAGGGTTACCAGCAGCGTGATCCCCACATAGTACAGGCACTCAAAGGACAGCATGCTGGACAACTGTCGGTCGCTCATGCCCACGGACTGGAACACGCCGAACTCCTGCTGGCGGGTGAGCAAATTGGTAATCAGGGTGTTGGCAAGGTTGATGAGGGAGAACACGAAGATAAAAACTAAAATGCCGTAATCCCGGGCCAACTCTCCCCGCAGGCCCCGCTCCAGCTCGGCGGACAGGTCGTCCAGGCCGGAAACCGCCACCCGCTGGTCGGACACGGCGCTGAACACCGCCCGCCGCAGCTGATCGCTGTCCTGTTCCGTATGGAGATTGACATAGCCCGTAAAATCCGAAATTTCCGGATAGAGGACAGATAGTTCTTCCTCGGGCAGAATGAAGAAGTGGGACGAGCTGCCGATCTGGACATCCTGCACGATGCCCATAACGGTATAGGTCTTGGACTGTCCGTTGTAACAGGAGAGGGTCACGGTATCCCCAACCTGATATCCAGTGCGATAGATTTCTTTCAGCGCACCGCCGGCGGGGCAGACCAGGATGCCGTCTCCGTCCAGCAGCTGCCGGTAGTCCGCGGTTCCCTCCAGAACCCCACTGCCCGCGTACATCTCCGTCATATCCTCCTGGGAAATGCCCCTGACAACAAAGGGCTCATGCTCGCTGTTGCCCGGAATGGCGCTGATGGCGGGAATCTCCACGCAGGTCAGGCTGTAGGCCGTGACATAATCCACGCCGGGCAGGGCGGCCAGCTCCTCCCGCAAATCTTGACCCAGGGGGTTCTCCCTCTGCATCTCCACAAATTCCCGGCCCGCGAAGTCCTCATATTGCAGCAGATATTGGCTCCGGTCTCCGAACTGGGACTGGGCCATTTCCTTTACGTCCACTGAATTTGCGTAAGCGGAAACGCAGAGAAGAAGGATACCGGTCAGGCCCAGGGAGAGGGTGGTGACAAACGCCTTTTTCCGGTTCCGGGAGAAGTTCATCCAGGCCATACGGGGCATGGTCAGGCGGCGGTGGAGCTGCCTGGAAACACTGGGGCCCTGCTGCTGGGAATAGGCGGTGGCGCGGATGGCCTCAATGGCGGAGACCTTCCCCGCCATTGCCATAGGTTTTCTGGTGGCGATCAAAACGGTGCCATAGGTCAGAAGGGAGACCACCACGGCGGACCGGAGATTGTCGCCCCAGGACCAGTAGCCGGGAACAGCGATCAGCGCGATACCTGCGGCGCAGACCAGCCCCAGGGGAATAGCGATAGCGGTCAGGAAACGCCGCTCCCGCTTGACCACCCGCTTGAGCTGCCTGGGCGTGGTCCCCAGTACCTTCAGCCGGCCATATTCCCGCATTTTGCCCATGACGGAGATGTAAAAAATGTTGTAGACCACGATGGCACAGACTACGGCGATCAAGAGCGCCGCAGCATAGACCTCCATCCCGTTTCCAAGGTACAGATCCACCATGCCGAAGTAGCTGGAACTATAAAAGGTGCGATCCTCCGGGATGCCCATTTCCGCGAAGAACCGCTCAATGTCCGCCCGAAGCTGGTCCGGCTCCATGCCCTGACTCCCGGCAAAGCGGAACCGCAGCTCATAGGAACTCTCTGTATTCACAGCGGCCTCCGGAATCCAGACTGTGAAAATACGGCTGTCGTTCTCGGCCTCCAGGATGCCCGTAACAGTATAGGACTTCTCGCCGTCTCCCAGGTCCAGCGCCACCGTCTGACCGGCCTCCCCTGAGAGGCCAAAGTAACGGAAAAAGGAGCGTTCCACACACAGCTCGTTCTCCCCCTGGGGATAGGCCCCGGTGATCTCGCCGTAGCCCATCAGGTCGATCATCTCCGGGCTGACATAGCTGACCTGCAAAACGCCGTCCTCATGGCGGGCGGTCCCCGCCTCCACGGTGCAGCCCCATTTCTCAAATTTTCCGGCGTCCACCAGCCGGGTGACCTCCTCCCGGGTCAGCCCGCCGCACCCGGCCTGATACTGCCCCAGGATACCGTCCAGAGTTTTCAGCTGCTGGGCGGAGTAGAGAAAGCAGAGGGTCCCCATCAGGCAGACGGCCAGGGCGATGGTCAGGATGACAAACACGCTCCGGCGCTTGTCGGCGTTGATGCTGCGGCTCGCCAGCTTCTTCTCTACCGCGCTGGTATCGTTTTCAAACGGCCAAGTCATGCTCTGTCCCTCCCCTCAGCCCACGATTTTGCCGTCCTCGATCCGCACGATGCGGTCGGCCAGCTGGGCGATCTCGTTGTTGTGGGTGATCATCACGATGGTCTGGTTGAACTGCGTGCTGGTGCGCTTGAGCAGGCCCAGCACATCGGCACTGGTCTTGCTGTCCAGATTGCCGGTGGGCTCGTCCGCCAGGACGATGGCCGGTTTGGTGATCAGGGCCCGGGCAATCGCCACCCGCTGCTGCTGCCCGCCGGAGAGATTGTTGGGCATATTTTGCAGCTTATCCTCCAGGGCCAGCATGTGGACGATCTCGTCCATAAACCTCTGGTCCACCGTGTCCCCGTCCAGCTCTACGGGCAAGACGATGTTCTCATAGACGTTCAGAATGGGGACCAGGTTGTAGTTCTGGAAGATGAAGCCGATGTTCCGGCGGCGGAAGATGGTCAGTTCCTCGTCGTTCTTCTTTGCCAACTCGTCCCCCCGGACGATGACGCTGCCGGAGGTGGGGGTATCGAGGCCGCCCATCATATTCAGCAGGGTAGACTTGCCGCTGCCGGAGGTCCCCACCACGGCCACAAACTCCCCCTGCTCTACAGAGAGGTTGACCCCATCCAGGGCGCGGGTGATGTTCGGCTCGGTACCATACTGCTTTTTCAGGTCGATGGTCTGTAATACGTTCATTTTTGTCTGCTCCTTTCACGGCTCTTCGCCTGTTGCAGAGCGATTGTAAAATCCAAATGTCTCAGAAATGTCCGAATTGGAGCTTTGAATGTGAATTTTTTGTGAACAGTTTACCGCCGGGGCAGGAACACCGAAAACGTAGACCCCCGGCCAACCTCCGAGGTCACCTTGATATAGCCGCCCTGCCGGGAAATTATCTCCCGGGCCAGATACAGGCCGATGCCTACCCCCGGCTGGTCGTGGACCTCCTCCTCCCGGTAAAAGCGCCGGAAGATAGCGGCTTGCCGGCTCTCCGGGATGCCCCTGCCGGTGTCGGTCACATCCAGCTTGACATACATCTCCCACTGCTCCACTGATACGCTGATCTTCCCGCCCGCCGGGGTGTACTTCACCGCGTTGTCCAGCAGATTGAACAGGGCCTCCGCCGTCCACTTGCTGTCGTGGGACACCCGCAGGTCGTCAGGGCACTGTACCTCCACAGAGATGCCCTTTTGCTCCGCCCCGTAGACGATGCCGCTCATAGCCTGGGCCAGAGTGTCCAGCAGCGGCACGTCCTTCTTTTCAAGCGTGATGGCCCCAGTCTCCAGGCGGGAAGCTTTCCCCATGGACTGCACCAGAAATTCCAGCTTGTCCGTCTGACTGCGGATGCCCTGCAAAAAGTCCCGACGCTCCTGCTCCGTGACAGGCTTTGCCAGCAGGGTGTCCGTTACCATTTTCAGATTTGCCACCGGCGTTTTCACCTGATGGGAAATGTCCGACACCAGGGTTTGCAGTTCCCGCCGCTCCTCGTCCACCTTGCGTCGGTTTTCCTGGAGAATACCGTACAGTCGGGAGAGGCGGTAGCTGATGCGGGCGAAGATGGTCTCACGGTCTTCGGCTCTGGCCGGTTCCTCGCCGCCGCTGATCATACTGTCCATGGTCTGGCACAGGTCGCTGGTGAACTGGGACAGCCGCTTGGCGAAAAACAGCGTCAGTAGAAACATCCAGAAAAGAGCGCAGGCCGTCAATAGCAGGCCGGCCAGCAGTACCCACCCCTGGCCCGTCATGGCGGAGAGAAAGAAGGAGAGGGCCAGCATGGAGACAGCCGCACCGGTTTCCACCAACAAAAACATGGTTTTGACGGGCATACGCCTCATTTCCGCTCACCTCCTGTCCATTGGTAGCCGATGCCGTAGATTGTTTTGATATAGGTATCTCCCTCCGCCTCGATCTTCCCACGGATGCGGCTGATGGAGGTGGTCAGGGTGTGCTCGTCCACAAATTTTTCGTCCACGTCCCACAGCCGCTCCAGGAGCCGCTGCCGGGTCAGGACCTGGCGGGGATTTTTGCAGAACAGGTACAGCATCTTGTACTCCATGGGAGAGAGGGTGACCGGCTTTCCGTTCAGGGTGGCGGACTGTTCCGAGAAGTCCAGAAACAGCCTGCCGTCGTCGTAGAGGTCCTTTGCCGGCTTGTGGTGCTCCAGCATGGCAAACATGGCGCGGATCTTCCGCTGCAGGGCCTCGATGGAGAAGGGCTTGGTGATGTAGTCCACCGCCCCCGCCTCATAGCCCCGAAGCTGATCGCTCTCCTGGTCGTTGGCGGTGAGGAAGATTACCACCGTGTCGGGGTGCTCCGGCTTGACAAGTCTGCACAGGTCGTAGCCGTTCCCGTCCGGCAGATTGATGTCCAGCAGCACAAGATCATACTCTGTCCCGGCCAGCAGGGCGGCGGCGGTTTTGGCGTTCAGGGCGGGGGTGACGTCCCAGCCGTCGGAACTCAGGTTGTAGGCTAACGTTTTATTCAAAAGGGCGTCGTCCTCCACGATCAGTATCCGTTTCATGGCCTGTCCTCCTTTTGGTGATAAGGGCAGTATAACAGATAAATGTCCGCGAAATGTTACAGCAGTCTGTCTTTTTGAAAATATTCTGCCCGAGCGATCCTATCCGCCCAGGCAGAAAATTGTTTCAGAACATACCCACCAGCCCGGCCAGCAGGAGCATGGCAGCGGGCACAATATATTTTCGTGGGTGGTGCCAGAGGTCGCTCTCGATTTTCCATCCCCGAATGGGGCAGTACCACTCCAGCAGGACGGAGCCGACCGCGCTCAGCAGAGCGAAAGCCGCCGCCGTCAAAGCATAAAACAACGTGATACCGCCAAGCTGAATCTGCCAGCTGCACAGGAAAACGATGTCCGCCGCCAGATTGCATAGGAAGATGAACAGGCAGTAGGGGACGCAGAACGCCTTCCCCTGCCCCGGCAGGAACCGCACCGCCCGCTCCAGGGCCGGGTCGCAGGACAGCAGGATGCAGATGGGGGTGTTCAGGGAGAGGATGGCAAAGCCGATGGGCAGGACGAACCGGGCCTCCAGCTGTCCCAGCAGCACCGGCAGGACACAGGCCACGCCCCACATAGCCGCCGTGTTGACCAGATAGTTCTTGTGGGCCATCAGGTAGCGGAACAGATAACGCCGCACGGAGTAGCGGCGGCAGACTTTGACCGTCCGCCTGTGGCTGGCCGGGCGGACATAAAAGGCGTAGGCGTCCGCGCGCCCCAGGCGCAGGGGGTAGAGACAGGACACGGTTACAATGGCGGTCAGGGAACAGAGGATACTATACAAAATTTCTACCCAGCTCCAGCGGCCGACCGCCCAGACCACCGCCAGCAGGCCGGCGGTTTTGGTCAGCAGGGTGTAGGCCCCCAGGGCGGCCACATAGGAAAGCACCAGGGTCCGGCCCTCAAATGGGAGCATAAGTATATTTTCCAGGTTGGCCCGGTTGCCGTCAGAGGAGAGGGCCTGCCACATGACCCCGGCGGAGAAGACGCCGGCCATCAGGTACAGGACGAACGGGGCGATCTCTACCCGGAACCCAGCGATGTGCAGCCCCCAAAAGACTATCAACTCCAGAAAGAGTGTCCGAATCAGCCGCTCATATTTCACGCCAAACAGCTTTTTGGCGGTGACTTCAAAGCTCATTTTCATCATGCAGGGCCTCCCGGATGTTGGCGGCGTTGATCTCACCGCCCGCAAAACTCCGACGGATCTGCCCCTCCTCCAGCACCAGCACCCGGTCGGAGGTCAGGGTGATGCTCTCCAGGATGTGGGAGGAGAACAGGACCGTCCCGTGCTCCTTGTACCCGGCGATCAACTGGTACAGATACTCCGTGCTCTGGAAGTCCAGCCCGTTCACCGGCTCGTCCAACAGGAGGAGCGACCGTTTCAGGGCGAAGGCGGTGATCAGAAACGCTTTTTTCTTGTTGCCAGTGGACAGATCCTTCAGCAGGGTGTCGGTGTAGTCCTCAAAGTGAAAGCCCCGCACCAGCTCTGTCACGTCCGGCAATTTCGTTTTATACGCCGCCGACGCATAGGCCAGGTACTCCCGGAAGGTGAAATACTGGAAGGAGTTGTCCTCGGCAAAGACGGTGTACCGCCGCAGCTTGAAGCCCTTGTCCCGGAAGCCGACCGTCTGGCCGTTCAGGCGGATGCTGTCACAGCGGAAGCCCTCATGGAGCCCGGACAGGGTTTTCAGAAAGGTGGTTTTCCCGGCCCCGTTCAGGCCGATCAGCCCCACCACCTCATGGGGTCGCAGCTGGAGGGAGAAGCCGGACAGCACGTTCTTCCCCTGGCTGTACCAGGCGCTGAGGTTTTGCACCTCCAGGATGTTCCCGTCCATGGTCAGCTCCCCCTCTTGTCGTTCTTCGCCTTTTTCCAGGAGGCCCAGGCGGAATACCCGAAGGCCGCCCCCATCAGGACATAGAGCCCGGCCCACTCCAGATTGCCGGACACCCCGCTGACGGCCGCCGCCGCCAGCCAGATCAGAGCCAGGATACCACGAATATAAGCATGACGCATAACAGTTTCCTCCTTGAATCAGTGCTTCCTTTGATGTATCTGCATCATAGCAGAAAACCGGGCGCTGTGCGGGAATGTCCGCAAACGGCAGGTTTTTGACCGCGAAAAGGGGCGCTTACCCGCAGAGGGTAAGCGCCCGGTAAGCTAAAATCTCAGGGGGATATCGTATTCATCGTCGATCAGTACATAGTTCACCGCATATTTTCGGGTAAATTCCAGCATCCGTGCATGATCGGCAAGCACACCCTCCATTGTGCAGCCATCATCATCCAAACGATTTTCGATCACACTTGCGTATCCCTTTATATCGGGAAAATGATTTGTATTGCATTTTATAGTTCTTCTCATATAGTTACCCTTTTCAAATGACGTTTGTTGAATCGGTGTTTATAAACTGATCTTGTATATATCCGCTTGTTCACCCTCAAACTCAAAGCTCCGTTCGTATTTTCCGCCATTTCGCATGATGGTTTTGATAGAGGCTTCATTGTCCCGTTCAACAGACAAATGCAGCTCTTTCATTCCTGCGTCTTTCGCAATCGGCAGCAGCAAACGGAGCATTTCTGTTGCATATCCCTTCCTCCGCTCGGAAGGACGAACGCTGTAACCACAATTCCCTAAATTCTTCAAAAAGTCATTCAGTGTATGCCTCAAATCAATAATTCCAATGATCTGGTCTTTTTCATCCACAGCAAAAAAAGTGTCTGTGACCACCCAGTTGACACTTACCGTTTCAATGCTTGTATTAGCGGCCACAGCCTTCAGCCAATCCTCGTACTGATCCGTCTTATCAAGCAATTCGCTTCCGTTAATTACCATCTCGTGGTTATCAAAAAATTCTTGCCTGAAATTGATTGCCTGTTCCTTTAATTGTTCCGTAGGTCTTACCAATCTGATTTTCACTTTGCCTCCCCATTCGATAAAAAGTCAGTTATCAATCACCACTTTCCCATTGCTGTCAAGCAAGGGTGTGATAGACGAACCGCCAACGCCTTCTGTCATAATGTAATTAACGCCTGTCTTTGTATCAACGATGACCCGGATGGTTCCGCTTCCACTATAGCTTTCCGCTTCTTTTACGCTGAATCTTTTTTCTTTCTTTCCGAACATAATCATTCCTCCGCTCGTCTGCAACACTATGCCCCAGACTTCCATGTATGTGCCTCTTTCAGCAAGCGGCCTATCAGTTCCTGCTTGCCTGTGGTATAGCTCCCTCGGTCATCTGCAAATTGCGCCACCAACTTTTTCTTACAGACGTCATACTCTATTGCTTTATCAGGAAAGCGGTTCAAATAATCCCGAAAATTGATATAGTTGTTCCATTCAGCTCCGTTCCATCTGACCACATGGATGTGGTGTGTACGGGTGTCCTTTTCAGAATCACCCATTACAAACAGCAGCTGTCCCGCAACATCTTCTCCGCGAAAAACAAAATCATGCTGTTTGAGCAATTCGACATAAGGCGCTATATCGTCCAGGTTACGAACGCCTACGACAAGGTCAATAATCGGTTTTGCATGAATGGAGGGAATAGCGGTGCTCCCGATATGCTGGATGTCAACTGCAACAGGTTCTAAAAGCCGATTTAATACTTGAATAGTCCTCTTCGCATTTTGCGTCCATTCTTCTTGGTGCGGCGCCAGCATGACGGTTCCTCTTTTCAGCCCTGTCATACTCATGTCCTCTTAAAGATAACCGTCCGCTCCTTCATAGAGATTTTCCCAACCTGATACCCGTAGTCCGTCAATTCCTTTTTGTATTTCAAGAAAGAGTGGTCAATGGGTATCCCCGCGATCTCCTGGATCTGCTCAAAGGTCAATTTGAGGGTCGGGCTTCCATCCTTTTGCACATAGGCCCACAAAGCGTCGTATTTACTCATGAATATCCTCCATTCCTTGATAGGACAGCGTAGCCACCGCCCGGAAAACCTCCCCGGAGACACCGGCCTGCACCATGCCATCGTACTTTTCTGCGGCGGCTTGGGCGCTTTTCAGGCCCCAGCCGTGGAGACCGCCCCCGGTCTTGGTGGTTTTCAGCTCGCCGCCCTCCTGGACAGGGGAGGCGGCGAGGCTGTTCTCCACCTTGATGACCAGCATCTGGTGGATGCGGCGGATGGTGAGGGCTACCGTGCGGCCCGATGGGTCCGGCACCTGCCGGGCCGCCTCGATGGCGTTGTCCAGCAGGTTTCCCAAAATCGCGCACAGGTCCACGCTGCGGATGTTGGTACGGCGGGGGAACTCCACCTGGGCCTGGAATTGGATGCCATCGGCCTCCGCCGCAGCCGCCTTGCTGTTGATCAGGTAGTCCGCCGTCTCGTCCCCTGTCCAGACGGTGGCGGTGAGGTTTTGCACCGGGGCCTGCAACTCGTCCAGGTAGCGGACTGCCTCCCCGTACTTCTCATGGGTGAGGAACTGCCGCAGGACGCCAATGTGGTTGTGGAGGTCGTGGAACAGCCTGGCGTTGACCTGGTAGGCACGGTTGACAGCGGTGTAGTCCCGCTCCAGCAGCTCGGCCTGCTCCGATTTCAGCCTTGCCAGCTCCTTTTCCACCTCATACTGCCGGTTGATGTTGAACACCAGCACCGACATCATCAGCACCACCGCCAGGATGGTCCACATATAGAGGGTGTCGTCGGGAATTGCCAGAACGGTCTGCTCCGACAGCGTGATGACCCCCAGGAATCCCGCCAGCGTAAGTGCGGAGACGGCCCGGAACGCAGATTTGCGGTTAATCTCCCAGCCTCTGGAGAGCCAGACCGCCAAAACGGCCAGCAGCCCGTGGAGCAGCCAGAGGGCAGACTGTCCGGCCAGCGTTCTGGCGCTCAGAAAGTCCTGGGAGCGGAACAGCACGCCCATCCATGCCGGCAGGAGAAACGACCAGAAGGAGACGCCAATCTCATAAAAGATGCCCACAAACAGGCCCATCCTCAGCTCGGCCCCTTGCAGCCGGTGGGCGCAGGCGGCGATCAGAACCGCCTCCAGAGCCATTCGGTAGAAATCCGGCGCATGGAGCAGGGACAGCAAAACCGTGAGAACCAGCGCACCGGCCAGTCCCGCCGCGATGCTTTTTCGATCCGGCCTTTTTATGGACAGCAGCCGGTGGACGAGAGTCAGACCCACCAGAACACGCACCGCCTCGGTCAACAGGCCGGAGAGCAGCAGAAACACGTCCGTCATATGTGCGCCCCCCAGTAGGCGTTGATCCGCGCCTTGACCTCTTGCAGATGGGAGCGGCTGATGGGGAGGGCGGCACCGTTTTTCAGGACGGCTATGCCCTCCTTGACCTGCATGACATGGATCATGTTGACGATGCAGCCCCGGTCGATGAAGATAAATTCCTCCGCGGCCAGTTCCTCATAGACCTGCTGTAGGCTCTTGCGCACCTTGGCCGCCCCGCCTGCGGTGGTGATGCTGGTGTTTTTGCCGTCCCGGGAGAGGAAAAGGATCTCCTTATACGGGATTTTCTCCAGGCGGCTGTTGGTCTGGATGGTGTAGAACTGCCCCTCCTCCAGCTCGATCAGCCGGATGGCGTCGCAAATCGCTCCAGGGAGCCGCCGGGCGATGTCGTTCTTGGGGACGTACCGAAAGATGGACAGCTCAAAGGCGTCAATGGCATACTCCACATGGGAGGTAATGAAGATGATCTTCACGTTGGGCAGAAAGGGCCTGATTTTCCCGGCCAGCTCCATCCCGGTGCTGCCGGGCATTTCAATGTCCAGCAGGATCAGGTCAAAGAAAAACCCATCCTCGGTGATGTCGTAGAGGAGATTGTCGCTGTGAGTATAGGCGGCGATCTCGCCGGCACTCCCGCATTGCTTCAGGCAGTCCTCTGCGATGCTTCGATTGGATTGGACGATGGCACTGTCATCGTCGCAGATGGCAATACGCAGCATGGAATGCTCCACCTCCCTTATGATTATGACGAAATATTATACTACGGCTGCCCTGTACTGGCAAGCAGCCATCCGCCTGTTTGTTATGAAATGCTCTCTGAATGTCACGAAATGTTTTGTAATGGTCACTCCGAAGTGTCCAGAATGGAAAGAGACAAATATTTCTCATTTTCCTATTGACACGAAGAAAGAAAAGTGATATATTTGTCCTATCAAGAGATAAATATATCTCGTTAATTGGAGGCACTACATGAAAAAGAATCAGGTAAAAATCTGGGTTGGCTGCGGGATCTTCTGCATCGCGGCTGTGCTGCTCTCAGTCTGGTACGCTGTTACATTTAACGATTCCCGCCTGGTCGCTCCCATGGACTTTGGAAGCTACCCCTTTACCCCGAAGGACCTGCCCATGATTTTATCCATCTCCCTCACTTGCGTCTATGCGCTCGCTCTGTTTATCCAGCTGTTTATCAGCGTTGGGAAAAGCAAGAAGAATGTCGCAAAGACAAACATGACACGCAAAGTCAATCCCAAGCTGGGGTTCCTGGGGCTGCTGGGATTTTTGGGCCTTGCGGGTTTCTGGACTTACTCCGCCATGGGCACTGTTTTCCCCTTTGTGTTTTTCCTGTTTTTCGGCTTTTTTGGATTTTTCTATGAGGGAAAAATGTCTGGAATCTTCATGGATGAACGCTTCCGAGAGAATGTTGCCCGCGCCCAGCTCAATACTTACAAAATCACGTTCAGCATTACACTGATTGCGCTGGTCATTCTCTGTCAGGGGAGGTTGTTCGGCAGCCTGGAATATACCCTGATTGCCACGATTATCGTACTCTCCCTGACATTGGCCCTGGGCATTTTTCTTTCGGAGTATCTGCTTTACCGCTATGACCACGACGACCAGACGGAGGAGGGCGGAGAATAAGACATGGCCGAGTTTGAGTGCAGATTAAAAAAGTACCGGCAGCTGAAGGATTTGACACAGGAACAGCTGGCCGCGCAGGTAGGTGTGCGCCGGGAAACCATCATGCGGCTGGAAAAAGCACAGTACAATCCCTCTCTGAAATTAGCTATTGATATTTCGAGGGCGGTTGAGGCCCCCATCGAAGAAATATTTATTTTCGATTGACGGCCTCATTCCGCCGCCTGTATCTGTTCTTGAGGCGCTATAAAATAGCGGATACGTCGAATCAGTTCCGGGATGTTGACCGGGGATGTCAAATAGTCATTGACGCCCTCCTGCCGGTATTGGTATTCTGTTGCGAGATCCCTGCTGTCTGTCAGGATAAAGAGCGGTCTGGATTTTACAAGAGTCCCATACCGTTCCGCTAAATTCCGCTGGCTGTGGAGCAGATCAAGCCCTGACCCATCGGGCAAAGTTGTGTCGCACAGGATCAACTCAATATTGTCATCCTCCAGCAGCAGGTCATTTGCGCCGACCAACGTCTCTGCGGTCACAATATAGAATCCTTTTTGAAGCATAGCCGCGCTCAATACCCCGGATCGCAGTCCGTTACTGGTATCAGCGGTATCGGCATGAACATACAGCAGCTTGTGAAAGTCTGGCTGCGCCTCCCCGCACGATTGCCGGTAGGCGTATTCGATCAGCTTGTCCGCTACGAAATTGATTCTCGTTTTATCCAGACAAAGCGTGACGCCCCGCCGCACAGCCTCCGCTTCATAGTGGCTTGAGGCGTGGCAGGATGCAATTAGGAATGGAAGATCAGCGTCAGCGGCCCGAACCATGTCCAACAGCTCCAGGCCGGAGCCATCCGGCAAATCAAGATCGGAGCTGATAAAAAGAGGCGGCTCCTTTTCAATGACCTCCTTGGCCCCAGCCACGGTAGCCGCTATTTGCACCCCATAACCTCTGCGTTTCAACAGCTTTGCCAGTTCTTGTGCGATGGCGCTGTTGTCGTCAACCAGCAGAATTTTTCGCATAAACCGCACCTCGCTTCCTTTGGTGAGGTCATTGTAAAACGCAAATGTCACAGAAATGTCCGAAGTGCTCAAAATTTTGAAAAATTAAATAATAGCCATAGAAGCATCCGGACAGCGTGTGCTGCCCTGATGTAAAGGAAATGCCGAAGGGAGCGGCAAAAAACCGCTGCCCTCCGGCATTTTAGGATTTGCTATTGAATAATGCCAGCGCCTGCTTGACCGTCCGGGCGTTGTCAACCGAATAACCGTTGGTTTCCAGTGTGTATTCCAGGCCATCAATCAGACTCAGATCATCTTCAACATAAAGTATCGTTTCCATCATCAATTTCCTTCTTCTTGCCGTCTTTTTTTGCCTTTTTCCAAGCTGTATATGTGGAATACAAAAACAAAATGCACAGAACAGCGTAGCGGGCAGCGTCCTTTGGTTTACCAGATACACCACTTGCAGCCGCTACGATCAGCCAGATTGCGCTAATCATTCCACGAACATACACATGACGCATAAATGATCCCCCTTAAATTAAGAATTACAGGGCGAAATATTCAGCAACACACTCAGATAATACTGCCGTCCGTTTTTCTCCGTCAATAGCGCCCCGTGGTACTTTTCCGCCACCGCTTTGATGTTGGAAAGTCCGGTGCCCGCCGGGGGCAGGGGTTCGTCCGAGCAGGTGTTCTCAAAGGTCAGCATGTAGAAATCTCCCTGCTGCTTCCCGCTGATGCGGATGGCCTTGGCCCCATCGTCGGCCCGGCAGGCGGCGATGGCGTTGTCCAGGGCGTTAGCGAAGAGCACACACAGGTCAAAATCGTCAATCCCGCATGGCTTGGGCAGGACCAGGGACACCTCCGCCGCGATCTCCTTCGCCAGCCCCAGCTTCTCCCCCAACAGAATATCCACCACCGGATTGCCAGTCTGATAGGGGAAGGACAGGGCCTCCGAGACGGCCTCCAGTTTTTTCAGGTACTCCCTGCCCTCCTCCAGCTTCCCGCCCCGGAGCAGGCCGTCCAGGACGGATAGATGGTTTTTGATGTCGTGGCGAAAGGATTTTGTCTGCTCGTAGCGCGCCTGGGCCTCCGCAATATAAACCTTTTGCTCATGGGCCGCCTGGGTTAGCGATTGCAGTTCCGCCTGGGCCTGAAAACCCTTGCAGAGCTGGCGGTAGGCATACAGGGTACACAGCAGTGCCGCCAGCCCCATGACTTGCAGGAGCAGCAGCGTACTGTGCCTGCCGACCTCCTCCAGAGAAATGATAGGGGCAAAAATGCTGTAGGCGGTATGGAGAATATAGAGCTCCGCGGCAAAGAAGAACAGACCCGGAAACAGCAGAAGTCCGATATAAGGCGTTTGACTGTCCTCCGTCCAGGCCAGGAGCTTCAGCACAGCATAATAGCAGCCAGCGCACAGCACAAAGAACAGGAGCTGTGCCGCCAAAAACAGGAGATAAAACAGCGGACTCCCGATGAAGCGGGGAAAGAGCGCCGCCTCCACCGAGTTGATGATCCCGAAGGAGAGCTGTGAAATGTAGTAGGACAGCACGGCGGCCAGCCAGGACACAGACCGCTGATTTCCCATCCCGTAGCGGCTGAGTCCGTAGAGCGCCAGCACGCCCACGGCAACGGGGAGCGTCCCGTCAAGGGCGAGTCTGTCCGAGAGAAACTGAATCATACCCAGGAGGAGAAAATAAACGGCAAAGTACCATTTTTTCAGTTTCTTCCCGGTAAGGCGGCTGATAAAGACCATATGCATCACCCCATGTCCCACAAGGAGACAGAGGCTGTCCATAAGCAAGGCGAAATAGTCCACGTCAGATCACCCTCTCCTTCATATGCCGCAAAAGGGCCTGGGTCAGCTCCCGCTCCCGCAGCCGGGAGGCGGGGATACGCTCCCCTTGGAACAGCAGGACCTGCCCGTCCTGACACCCCCGCACATAGTCCAGATTGACCAAGAAGCTGCGGTGGCACTTGAAAAAGCGCCCGTCCACCCGCCGCTCCAGATCCTCCAGCTTGTCATAGTAGTCGCTCACTGTCCCGTCACTTTTGTGGAGGTAGATTTTCCGGCCCAATACCTCGCAGTACACAATGTCCGAGAGAAGAACCACCTCGCAGCCGGTTCCCCTCTGAATCACGATGTCCTCGGCTGTCCTCTGTTTCAGGGAGCGGAGCACCCGATTCATTGTCTGTTTGAAGCGGGCGCTGTCCAGGGGCTTGAGCAGATAGTCGTATGCCTCTACCTGGAAAGCGTCGAAAACGAGCTCTTTCAGCACCGTCACAAAGACCAGCAGGCTGTGATCTCCCCGCCGGCGCAGCAGCTTGGCCGTCTCCATCCCGTCCAGATGCTCCATCTGGATGTCCAGAAAAATCACATCAAAGCGATCAACCGCATCCAGCAGGGCGCGGCCATCGGGAAAACTGCTGAGGTCGTAAGCGGTGATTGATTTTTCTTTCATATACTCCGCAAGATGGCCGGCAAGCTCCTGGGCCATCATGGGTTCATCGTCGCAGATCGCAATTTTTATCATGTTCACCACCACGTTTTTCTATCAATCTATCAGATTAGCAAAAGAGGACCAGGGATACAACCCCCGATGTCATGAAATGTCGCGGATGTGTCATGAAATGCTCTTGACCCCAAAAATTTGCTCAATACCCGTACCGCTTCCGGTATTTCAGCAGCAATGCTGCCGCCATGACCGTCCCCAGCAGCTCGGCCACAGGCGTCGCCAGCCACACGCCGGTGACGCCCCCCAGCAGGACAGGCATGATCTGAATGCTGGCAACGGTGAACAGGAAGGACCGGGAAAAGGCCAGCACGGCGGATACCACCCCATTGGACAGAGCGGTAAACATACCGCTGGCAAAGACATTCAGCCCCACGAACAGCAGAGCGATGGAGCACAGACGATTGCCCGTCACCGCCAGCTTATACACTGGGCTGTCCAGCCGGGTGAAGATGCCCACCAGTGGAATGGTCGCCAGAATGGAAATAACCGTACAGAGGACGGATGCCCCGACGATGAATTTGACGCTGAATCCCACCAGCTTCTTCAGTTTTTCGTGGTTCTGCTCCCCGTGGTAGTAGGAAATCATGGGGGCCACGCCGTAGGAGTAGCCGATAAACAGGGCGCTGACGAACATAAGTACATACATGATGATGGTGATAGCCGCCACGCCGTCCTCTCCTATGTACTTCAGCATCGCCAGGTTGAACAGCAGGGTGGTAATGCCAGACACCAAGGAGGTCGCCAACTCCGACATACCGTTGGTGGAGGCGTGGAACAGCACCCCACCCCGGAACACCGGCTTTGCTAAGTGGAGCAGGCTGTCCTTTTTCCGGAACACCAGGAAGCCCACCACGGCGGTGATGGAGTAGCCCAGTCCGGTGGCGATGGCCGCCCCCTGGATGCCCAGGTCGAACAGAGAAATCAGAGCATAATCCAGAATGATATTGGTCACGCCCCCCGCCACGGTACAGATCAGGGATAGGGTGGACTTGTCGGCGGCAATCAGGTAGAGGGAAAAGTTATACATGAGCAAGATAGGAATGGTGAACAGCAGATAGTTGCTCAAATAGGTGTGGCAGTAGCCGAACACCGCCGGAGAGAGGCCCATAGTCCCCAGCAGGGTATCCATCAGGGTATAGCCCAGCAGCATCATCACCGCGCCCACTACTGCGTTGGTGAGAATGAGGAGGGTGAAGTCCTGCCGGGCCTCCTGTTCCTTGTGCTCCCCCATCTTCTTCATGACCACGGCGCTGCCGCCGGTAGCCAGCATCCCGGAGATGGCCGTGATCAGGGCGATGGCCGGGGCGGTGAGGTTGATAGCCGACAGGGCCTCCATACCGATCAGGTTGGAGACGAACAGCCCATCCACCATGGTGTAGAAGGTGTTGAACACCGTCATGACGATGGTGGGGAAGGCAAAGCGCAGGATATTCCTGCCTGTGACCGGCAGGTGGTAAGAGTCCAGTTTGTCCATGTCCTAATTCCTCCAGTCGATGTCCTGGCCGTCCCCCAGGTCAAAATACTGTACTTCTGTTCCCTGTGCCGGGAGCCGGACGGCGGAAATGCGCCGGTTCTGGGCAGGGGCAAAGTAGTACACGCCGCTCTCGGCACACATGACACTGGTACACAGGGTCTGCTCGTACACGTCGTAATTTGGATCGGCTTTTGCCAGTCCCTCGGGGATGTCCACCGGGGCAAAGGCCCGGAACATCCGGGATACCCCGTCCAGCTCGTCCTTCCCGGGAACGGCAAGCTCCTTCATAAAAGCCAAGCGGACAAAGCGGGAAGGAGAGGAATAGTCCCCCGGCAGGCCGGAACCGCCGCCCAGGCGCTCCCCGAACTCCCGGATCTCATGCCCGGCGATAGTCTGGGGGGCCTTGGGTAGATTGGTAACCCCCACGAAGTTGCGGAGGTTGGTTCGCTGCCAGCGGTAGTCCGGGCTGTTGGTCAGCACGCCGATGGTCTCCCGGTGGATGGACAGGCCACCCTCCTCCGGCTCGATGATGACGGCCTCGCCGGTTTTATCGCTGAGGATATAGTGGGCGGGCAGGGGTTTTCCCTGGATGGGCTCGTCCACCAAAGCAGTTCCCTTCAAAGCCTCCACGGTCTCCTCCACGCTGGCGCACCGACTGAACAGCCAGGCCAGCAGACGGCCCGGATGGACGGCTGTTCTGCTCGGGCCGGCACTTTCCTCATAGACCGCATACTCCGGGAAATGGAGCAAGGCCCCCATCAAGCCAGCGGAGTTGACCCCGTCCACCAGAATAGGCTCCCCGAAGCCAAGCACCGCCATACCGGTGTAACTGTATTCGCCGGAGGCCGCCCCCTCCCCGTGAAGTCCAGGGACACAGGGCATCCCCTGTGGAACACTGATGACCCGGTTGGCCGTCAGGTCTCCGAATTGGTCGTAGGTCCGTCCCAAAAGGTGCCGTCCGTTCTCTGTCCTCCAGGTAAAGCTGCTGCATCCAAAATCCATATCAAAAACCTCCTGTTTTCTCATATTGTTGTCCAGTGGACTTGCAATTATTTCTGACAGGGGGTATCATAAACCGTGTGGCCGCCACGCAGTCAAGGGGTATTTTTAATTTTTGGAGGAAATTTTTATGGAGAGAAAAAAAGGATGGCTGACCTCCGGGGCTTTCGCCGCCCTGTGCGGTACAACCAAGGAAACTCTGCGCCACTACAAAGACGTGGGACTGCTCCTCCCAGCCCATCAGGGGGACAACGGCTATTTTTACTACGACGTGGAGCAGTTCTACGATTTTTACGCCATCTCCATCTTCCGCCAGACGGGCACACCCTTGGAGGAGATCCGCCGCTGTCTCCAGGGACAGAACACCGCCAAAACGCTGGAGCTGCTGCGGGAACAGCGGGTCCGCCTGGAAGCGGAGCGGCAGAAGCTGGAGCACATGGACTTTGTGCTGTTCGGCGCCCTGCACAGCCTGGAGTTTGAGTCGAGGCCGGACATGATCCCCCGGACCGCCTGGTTTGAGCGGGAGCACCTGCTGGCCCTCCCCGTTAGGGAATTGGAGGGGCTGATGACCCCGGAGGCCAGCGAGGATGAAGCATTGATCGTTGTGCTGGAGCGGTGTCGGGCGCTGTGCAGCCAATACGGGATACAGACCGACTTCCAGCTGGGGGCCATCCACCAACCGGGGGAGCAGGGTGGGCCAGGGGCCATCAGCCACCTCTATACCCGAATCAAAGAAAAAGCGGACTTCCCTTATTATAAGGAGAAGCCCGCTGGGAATTATCTGTACCTCTGCTGCCGGGGCCGTTGGGACATCTCCGCAGGTTATGCCGCCCTCAACCGCTGTATCCTTGAACGGGGGCTGGAAACGATAGGAGATTTCTACGCCTGCGACTTGGCCGGTTTTATCCTCAACTCGGTGGAGAAAAATGCGGCATCCATGATTTCGGTGCGGCTTTTGGACAGCGTTTTAACAAGATAAAGCGTATTTATCTATCGCATTATACTTCCAGGGAAATTTATGCGGACGGTGTCCGGTGAACGCACAGCAGTTTTCTAACACGATCCACCGTCCCCGGCGTAGCGTTCCCGGTAGTCCTTGATATACTCGTCCAGGTATTCCAGGTACTCGGCCCCGCCGCCCTCAATCGTTTCCAAAATGGCAGTGATTTTGCGGCGGCACTCGGCTTCTTCGCTCTCCGTCATGGTGTGCGCCTCATTAAGATGGGTGGTGGAACGAGGGGCAACAACATCGTTGATGATGTCATTAAACAGGTTGTCCAGCATGGCCTCCGGCGCGTCAAGCTGCTCCGCGCCTGCCGCGCCGGGTTCATCAACCACAATCCAGACATAGCCGATTTTCTTGGAGTAGACTATATCAAAATAGTTCTGCCCATCAATGTAATTCTCAAATGCTTTGAGGATAGCGTCCAGTTCTTTCCGTACTTTTTCCGTATAAATCATATCGATACGACCTTTCACAAAATTGGTCCCTGGTAGCGTACCCGGTTCAGGTTGATTCTAATAAACGTGCGCCCTCTTAATTATATGATTGCTCAATATATTAGTCAATAGCCCGATAACAAGAGCGGATAACGAGGCGCAAAAATTTTATAATAAAGGCATCCTAATCACAGGGGGATGCCGTGGATGAGCAAGAAGGAAGTGGACTTCAGCAATCGGGACAGGTTTATCGAACTTGGCCTGATGATCGCCAGCCTGCGAAAAATGCAGGGGATGTCCCAGGAGAAGCTGGCGGAGAAGGCGAAGATCAGCCGTTCCCATCTGAGTTCCATCGAGGCCCCCAACATCGTGCGTCCCTTTTCCCTGGAAGTGCTATACAACATTGCGGACGCTCTGGGTGTCCGAGCGGGGGATCTGCTGAACGCCACCCTGCCCCCAACGAAATGAGAGCAACGCCTTGCCACCGGCAGGGCGCTGTTTTGTCCCCTATGCCGCCTCACCGCCGTAGAGGTCATGGTTGACCTGGGCGGCGTAGTGATTCTCAATCGTGGCCGGGGCGTTGTACAGCACCGCCAGCAGGTACTGCTTCATGTTCCGCACCTGGGTGGTGTTCTCCCGGAGGCAGTCGAACACGAAGCGGATGTGTTCGCTGTCCAGCTTCAGCAGTCGGGACTTCACCACAGCCTGGGGGAAGTCGTTCCCCGCCACTCGGAGGTTTTTCTTTTTGGAGCAGACCGCCTCCACCATTAACTCCACCATCTCGTCCAGCTGGCCAGCGTCATAGGGGCGCTCCCGCACGAAATCGTCATAGCCGATGTTCTCCCGGATCACTCCCCGATAGGCGTCCATCTCGCCCTGACTCATCCCGCTGCTCCTGCGACCCTTCCTTCCCTTCGCTTCAGGCGGCTCTGCCGCCGCAGGCGTGGAGGTGGTGGGAGGGGATGAAGGGAAAGGAAAAGATTCTGTACTTACTGAGTCAGTTATTTTTTTCTCTTTTTTTACTGGGTCTTTATTTATTTGCGTTGGATTTCCCGTCTGCGTGGAACCCGTAGACGGATTCTCCGTTGTCGGGTTTTCCGGCAACGGCTGGGCCGATGACGGCTTTTCCGGGGGCGGCTCGTGAGAGGCAGGGTACTCCCGGATAATGTACTCGTTGCTTCCAAACTTCCCGGCCTTGTCGGTGGTCTGGCGGCGCTGGACATACCCAGCTTTCTCCAGTTCCACCACGGCGGCCCGGATGGCGTCCTTGCCCTCCAGGCTGATCCGGGCGAGGCCAGCCAGTGTATAATCCCAATTTTCCGGGAGACTGAGCATCATGGACAGCAGGCCCTTGGCCTTGAAGGATATGGTCTTATCCCGCAGGTGGTAATTGCTCATAACGGTGTAATTGTTGGTACGCTCCACGCGAAAAACTGCCATAGTATTTCACTCCTTATAAAAATTGAGCGGCGGAGAAAATGCTTCTCCGCCGCTTGCGATTGACAAGGTTTTACTGTTTAGTTGTAAATGGGACAGCCATAGCCCCAGATCTCGTAATGGCCCACACTGTAGCTGCGCTGGCGACAGCTATCGCTTGTATTGCCCTCCACGGTGTAGACCACGCCATTCTCCACCCGTTCCACGATGCCCACATGGTCGGGAACATCGTCCTGCGGCCCGGAGGAGCCTTTGTTGTCCCAATCAAAAAATATCAGGTCTCCGGGGCGCGGCTCATAGTCGCCATCCTGCCACTGGCCCCGGTCTTTAAACCAATTAGAGCCGCCTGTGCAGCCGGCGAACTTGGGAATCACTCCAGCGTCAATGTAGCCGCACTCGTTGGCGCACCAGCTCACGAAGCAGGCGCACCACTCCACCCGGCTGTTGAAGCCGTACCAGCTCCAGTAGGGCTGGCCGCCCACGTTGCCCACCTGGGACAGCGCCACGGCCACGATCTCGCCGCTGGAGCCGTAGAGGAGGGTATTCCACATCTCCCGGTTTGCCGCTGCCAGCAGCTCGTCCAGGGCGGCATTCTGCTGATCCGTGAACGCATAAAACACCCGCATATCATCTGGGGTCCTGGGTGTGACCGTGATGGTCAGCACCTTCTCCGTCCAGGCGGTGGTATCGCCCTCGGCGGGATGCTCTACCTCCGACTCCGCCGTGGTGATCTTGGTCATATCCCAGAACACCGTCCGCAGTTTCTCCACTGTATCCGTGTCCAGGACGGACACCTGCGCTCCGTCCGCCCCTCCGGCAGTCTTGGCGGCAAACACCGCAAACACATCCGGCCAGGAAGGCGGGCCGCCCTGGATCTCCACCCGGTCATAGGTTCCCCCGGTTTGGAGGGCGGACAGCCTGTCCGCGTACTCGCTGTTGATCTGCGCAATCACCGCAGTGGGGGACGCCGCGTCCGGGGAACCTCCGCCGTCCGAGAAAAAGATGCCGAAGGGCGAGGCGATGAGCAGGCCGATCATGCAGATCACCAGCACCACCACAATCACCACCCAGCCCCCGGCGGCGATGGCGGCGATCAGCTCCTGCATGGCCGCTTTTATCGCCGCCACGGTGGCTTTCGCCGTGGCCTTGGCGGTGACCGCCGCCGCTTTTGCCGTGGCACGGGCGGTCTGTACGGCCCGCTGGGTGGCCTTTACGGTGGCCTGGGCGGATCTCTGGGCGGTCTTGACCGTCTGCTGGGCAGTTTTCGCCGTCCGCTGGGTGGTCTTGATGGCCTTTCCGGAGGAACGATCTACCGTTTTGATAGTCTGACGGATGGTGCGCTCCGTGGTCTTTCTCCCAGAGCGGGCCGTTTTGATGATGGTCCGTCCACCCTCCCGCACAGGCCGGGTGTCCGGCTCTCCCGGACTCACTGGTCTGCGCACAGTCTGGGCCGGAATGTGTTGACCCTGCCCGCCAGCGTACTTGCGCCGGGACGGAGCGGGAGGGGATGCAGTCTCCCCACCATTCGTCACCCGCTGGCTCTCCGCCCGCTTCATGGCTGCGGCACGGCCACGCTCCCGCACAAACTCCTGCCTGCCTTGCATGAGCGCCTGGGATGGCTGCTCCGGCGCAGGCTGACTTTGAATGCAGGCGTCCTTTATCTTGATGGATGACCCATCAGGTGGTTTCCGTCTGTGGCTGAGGGGGTCTGCCGTTCCAGGATTAGAGGAAATGTCAGAGACGGTATCTCTTGTCTTGATCTTCGGCGGCTCTGACCTCACCCGTGGGGCCGATCCCGCATCCGAGGGAATATCCTGGACAACAGTCTCCCGAATCCTGACCTGGGGCGGCCCCGATCCGGCCTGTGGCGCGGGCGGCGTATCCGGGTAGGAATCATCATGCAAAGCGGACTTTCTTGTTTTGATCCGCCTCTGCTTCATCCGCTCCCCAGGGGATGGCCCAGCGCCGGCGCCGCCCTCCCTGGCGAAAACCGCTTCCCGTGTTTTGATCCGGGGCCGCTCCTGCAGGGACGGCTCATGGGACGGAGGCTGTTCCCCTGGGGCTTCCGGCGATGGCGAGTCTGCCGGGATCTCCTGTGTGAGTTGGTCTGCGGTGGTGCGCGATCCTTCAGTCTGCTCCTGGCCCTTGGCGGACTTTTTCTTCTTCAGAAGAGATTCCACCCCACGCCGCGCCTGATAGGCTACACGGGCGGCGGTGTCCTCGATCCGGTCGCCGCCGTAGTCGCTGGCCTGCCCCCGCTGGGCGGTTTCCCGGAGTTGGCCCCGCAGGCGTTCCGTACCATCGTCCAGCCCACGGCGGACAAGTACCTTGGGCGCGGCCTTGACTTTTTCCTTCAATCTGCCCTTTACTGTGCGTTTTTCTTTGATTTTTGCGATACTCTCTCACCTCACTTTTGCGTTTTCCGTCATTTTATGGTACACTGTCCTCCAAAGGAGGGAGCGTCAATGGAACAGGTATACAGATGTGAATGGGCCGGCCCCGACCAGATATATATTGACTACCACGACAACGAATGGGGCCAGCCCCTCCACGATGACAATAAACTGTTTGAAATGCTGATCCTGGAGGGGATGCAGGCCGGACTGGCATGGATCACGGTGCTGAAAAAGCGGGAAGCCTTTTGCGCTGCTTTTGACAACTTCGATCCCCAAAAGGTCGCGCTGTATGATGACGCAAAGATCGAAGCCCTTATGGCGAACACCGGGATTATCCGACACCGGGGCAAGATCAACGCAGCTATTGGCAACGCAAAAGCATTCCTTGAAATTCAAAAAGAATACGGCAGTTTCGACCGATTCATCTGGGCCTATGTCAATCACACACCTATCATCAACGCCCCACACAGCATGGCGGAGCTGCCTACATCCACCCCGTTGTCCGATCAGATCAGCAAGGACTTGAAAAAGCGGGGCTTCAAATTTGTGGGGTCCACCATTGTCTATTCGTTTATGCAGGCTGTCGGGATGGTGGACGACCACATGATTTGGTGTCCCTGGCATACGAATAACAGAAAATAAAACCGGAAATTCAGGCGACGTTGGTCTCACTCAGCTTGGTGGACATCAAGCGGTAGAGCCGGTTCTTGGGGAAATTGTCCATAAACGGCACGATGGCGCTGCCGCACTTGATGAGGCCGCGCCCGAAGTCCACGTTGGTGATGTAGGAGAGCTGGTTGTCCGAGATGTTCAGCAGCCGCGCCAGCTCCGCCCGGTCTGTGGCCGCCTGGTTCAGCATGACCAGGAACTCGCTGTTGGCCAGCATGGTCCGGGCGGTGTGGGACTGGAGCAGATCGTCCACGTTTTGAGTGAGGCCGGTACAGCAGGCCCCGTACTTTCTGACACGTTTCCAGAGGGTAAACAGGAAATTAGCGCTGTATTCGTGCTGGAAAAGAAGGTAGATTTCATCGATATAGACCCAGGTGTTCCGGCCCAGTGCCCGGTTGCGGATGACCCGGTTAAACACGCTGTCCAGCACCACCAGCATCCCCACCGGCAAGAGCTGCTTACCCAGATCCCGGATGTCGTAGCACAGGATACGGGCGTCTGTGTCCACATTGGTGGGCTTGGCAAAGGTGTTGAGGCTGCCCTCGGTGAACAGCTCTATCGCCAGGGCCACGTCCCGCGCCTCCGGCTCAGACTGGCGGAGCAGCTCGGCGTGGAAGTCCTGGAGGGTGGGGGCCTTGCCCTGGTAACCGCCCTTGATGTAGCTGTGATAGACGTTAGCGGTGCAGCGGTCGATGATGGACTTCTCCTTGGCAGATAGCAGCCGGTCGCCCATGAGCTGCTCACACAGGGACAGCAGGAACTCGGACTTCAGCACAACAGGATTCTCGCCGTCCCCGTAGCCCTGCTCCATGTCCATGGCGTTGATGTGGTTGGGCGAGGTGGCGGAAATGCTGATCACCTCGCCGCCCAGCCCTTCGATGAGGGGCCGGTACTCGCTTTCAGGATCTATGACGATGATGTCATCGTCCGTGGAGAGCGCCAGGGCCACCATCTCCCGCTTGGCGGTGAAGGACTTGCCGGAGCCGGACACGCCCAACACAAAGCCGTTGCCGTTGAGCAGTTCCTTCCGGTTGGCGATGATGAGGTTCTTGCTGATGACGTTCTGCCCGTAGTACACACCGCCCTGGTCCCGTACCTCCTGGGCCTTAAAGGGCATGAGAACGGCCAGAGCCTCGGTGGTGAGCGTCCGCAGGGCGTCGATCCGCCGCAGGCCCAGGGGCAGGGCGGTCACCAGCCCGTCCGCCTGCTGCCAGTTCAGCGTGGCCAGTTGGCACAGGTGCTTCCGGGCGGCGGACTGGAGGGCATCCGTGTCGCTGTCCAACTCCTCTTTGCTGTCCGCCAGATGCACCAAGGTCACCACGGCGAACATCATCCGCTGATCGCGGGTGGTGAGATCGTCCAGCATCTCACGGGTTTCTTTCCGCTGCTGTTCCAAATCGTAAGGAACAACGGCGGAGAAATTGTTGTTGCTGTTCTGCCGCCGCTGCCAGTTGGTCACGTTGGTCTCAACACCGAGGAGCCGGTTCTGCATCTCCCGGACGGCCTCATCCGTGGGGACGGGGATCACGTCAATGGACAGCATCATGGTGCGGTTCAGTGCCGTCAGCTCGGAAATCATGCTGTCCTTGATATAGCTGGCGTACTCCTTGAGGAACAGCACCCGGCCAAACTTGTCCCCCATGACAAAATAGTCCTTCTTGAACTCCAAGCTGTCCGGGCAGATGGAGTCTTTGAAACTGTGGCCCTTCCGCATCAGGTCCCGCAGATCCACATGGAACTCCGTTTCCTCGCCGGTGCGATAGAAATCGTGCAGCACCCGGAGACGCTCCACCGCGTCCAGTTCCTCGCTGTGGGCGTCCAGGTGGCTCAGACGGGTGGTCACATCCGCCGTCACCCGGTCGAAAAAGGCGCGGGCCTCCTCGATGCTCTTGCGGTGGACGGAGAGGGTGATGTACCGCTCCTGCACCACGCTGTTGGAGCTGTCGGTGACCTTGTCCATGAGCATGGCGTTGTACTCCGCCCGGTAGCCGTCCAGGTAATCGTCCTGACGGGGCAGGAGGATCTTCTGCTCGAAGTCCTGGCGGTTGAGGCGCTTGTTGTTGATGGTGAGCTTGGTGGTGGAGCCGGTGTCCAGGGCGTTGAGCAATTCTGAATAGCCCAGGAACATGGACGTTTTATCTTCTTTTGAAGCAATCGCATAGTTGATATCCGAGAAGCGGATGGTCTTGGAGAATTTGCTCCCGAATTGGAAAATCCCATCCGGCCAGAGGCGGCGGATGGGGATGGCGTCCTGCACGGACTTGGGGAGGACGAAGCCCTCCCGGTCCTGCTTCAGCGTATTTTGCAAGGTTTTAATCAATCTTCAGTGCCTCCTTTACTGTGGAATGCTCCATCGCCTGGGCGTACAGATTCTCCGCCCGGAACACCAGCTTTCTGGGGTACAGCAACTCCAAGCGGATGACGGCGAGGAGAAATTTCTCAAAGGTCATGCCGTTGTAGGTGAAAAAGCCGCAGAGGGCGAAGGGGAAGGCGGCCAGGACGCAGATCCAGCCGATCTCCCCGCTGCCCACCACATTGCGCAGGCCGAAATACAGCCCCACCGCCACCAGCACAGCCAGCAGGGCGAACAGGAACTGCCGCAGGGACAGCCCGAAGAACAGGCTCTCCTGGTAGTCCCGGACTTCTTTGTTGATGCGGACTTCTATGGGTGATTACCTCCAGAATGAAAGAATCGGCAGACAGACCGTTGCAAGGTCCGCCTGCCTATGGTAAGATGCGACAAACCAGAAAAAGGGAGGTCTGTCACATGACGCTGTTTATATTTGGATTTGGCTTGATGTTGCTGCCTATCCTGTTCTGTCTGGCCCTGAAGCTCCGGCTGGGTGTCCCCATGCTCTATGCAGCACTGATGCTCACAGCGTTCCACGGCTGGTATCAGGCCCACGCAGCTTTGGCGGACGGCATCTTTTTCGCCCTGATCGGCCTCACTGCCCTGTCCTGGGTGGTGACGCTGCTCCGCCGCCTCTGGGAACTGCTGGAGGATTGGCGGGAGGAACGGGCCATGGCAGACCTGCTGGCCTACCGCGTCCGGCAAGCCAGGGCCGCCGGCGAGTATGCCATTGACACCCAAGGACTGTGGCGTTGATTTTATCGCTCTCCTGTGCTACAATAAGGCAGCTTATTTAAGGGCGAGGAGGCGGATTAGTGAAGGGTTTCAGCCGAAAAAATCTATTATTTTCCCTGTGCGGACTTAACTGCGGACTATGCACCATGCGATTGGGTGGACATTGCGGCGGGTGCGGCAATGGAAACCAATCCTGCAAAATTGCCCGATGCAGTTTGGAACATGGGGGCATGGAGTATTGTTGCGAGTGCCCTCAGTATCCTTGCGAAAAGTACGAGAAGATTGGCGAATACGACTCCTTTATCACCGCACGGAGGCAAAAAGCCGATATGGAAAAACTGCGGGATATCGGAGCTGAGCGCTATAATGCCGAACAGGGGGAGAAGGTGCAGTTGCTGGAGTATCTGCTTTCTTCCTGCAATGACGGGCGCAGGAAAACGCTCTTTTGTCTGGCAGTCAATCTGCTGGAGCTTTCCGATGTGCAAAGTGTCGTTGATCAGCTTATGGCATCTGATCTGCCAACCGTGAAAGAGCGTGCCGTGTATGCAGCGTCACTGTTCCAAGAAACTGCCGATGAAAAAGGGATTTCCTTGAAATTGAACAGGAAAAAGTGACCGTATTTCTTGATTTGTCAGCCCAGCCCCATCAGCTCCCGGATAAGCCTATCGCTCATTTTGATGCAGCCCACCAGCACCAGCATATTAAACAAAACCTCGCCCACATAGTTCCACACGATGGTGGCCGCCGCCAGGGTATCGTCCGCGATGGCGGGCGGTGTGGAGGCAAAGGCCGAGAAGATCACACAGGCTAACACGATGATACAGCCCTCCAGACAGATGGCGGCGTAGCTCTTGAGAAAGGCCACGCCAATACTGCTGGAGGGCTGTCCCGCAAAGCTGGCCATGGGGATGGGCGCGATGGCCGTGGCGAGATAGAGCTTGAAAAACCGGGAGTAAACGGTTAAAATCATAATCAAAGACAATACCCAAATGAACAGCGATCCCAGCAGGGTAATGGCCCAGAGGGGGATGCTCTCCAAGAAGCCCACGTCCTCGATGATGGTTACCATCTCGGCGGGGAGGGTGGTGTCGGTGAGCGCCGACAGCCCGGAGGCCGTCATGATGGTGGAGATCATGCCCTGCGCCACCTTGAAGAGCGCCGTCATCAGCTCCATCCCGTGGGTCACCGCCGCCTGGGCCAGCACAAAGCGGATAAAGCACTTGAATACCATCTCCGGCTTCTTTAATTCCGTAAAGCTGCCGCAGGTCTTGACTACGCCCATCACGAAAAACAGCACCAGCAGGGCGCAGCCGATGGCCTGGAGCGCCCCGTTGATGCCCTCAATGACCGTCCAGACTCCGCCGCCTTTGAACTCCTCCGGGGTGGTACTGAGGAGCTGCCAGATCTCTGCCAGCTTCCCGTTCCAGGTCCCCAGGGCGGAGTTCAGGTTGTCCACGATCCAGTTTCCGCTTCCCACTCACACCACCTCCTTTGCGTCCGAAATTCGTTTCGCGGCCATGGCGCAGTAGTCCGGGGATAGGTCGATCCCGATAAAACTCCGGCCCAGGCGTTTCGCCACAGCGCCGGTTGTACCGCTGCCCATGAAGGGGTCCAGCACCGTGCCGCCAAGGGGGCTTCCCGCCAGGATGCAGGGTTCCGCCAGCTTCTCCGGGAACACCGCGAAGTGCGCCCCCTGGAAGCTGCTGCTGGGGACTGTCCAGACATCCCGCTTGTTCCGGCCCAGCGGGTTGAGGGGAAGTCCGGCAAAGTTCCCCCTTTGCGGAAGGTGTCCGGCATCCAGATCAAAGCTGGAGGCACAGCCTGACGGATAACTCCGGCGTTCTCCCGAACGGGTGGGTGTGATGAAGGATTCCCGGATGGCATCGGCGTCAAAATAGTATCGCGCTGATTTGGACAACAGGAAGATATATTCGTGGCTTCTGGTGCAGCGGTCCCGCACCCCCTCCGGCATGGCGTTGGGCTTGTGCCAGATAATGTCCTGCCGCAAATACCAGCCGTCCGTCCGCAGGGCCATGGCCAGTGCCCAGGGAATGCCCAGCAAGTCCTTGTTTTTGAGGCTTCTACAGTTTTTCCGGCAGTAGCTGTCGCCTATGACGAGCCACAGGGTCCCGTCCTTCCGCAGTGCCCGCCGCAACTCCCGAAACACCTGGACAAGCCGTTCCAGATACTCCTGGGGCGTTGGCTCTAATCCGATCTGCCCCTTTATCCCATAGTCCCGCAGTCCAAAATAGGGCGGCGAAGTAACACAGGTGTGGACACTCTCCGCATCCAGTGTTCGGAGCTGTTCCACGGCGTCGCCGCTGATCAATCGTTCAAATATGGTCGATCACCTCCCCTAAAAGGCGGAGGGCGCGGATGCGCCCTCCTGCTGCTATTTTCCTCATCCGCCAGTGATGAGGGTGAGGATCTCACGGGTAAAGGTGATCACGATACCGCCGGCGATGGTGAGCATACCGTTGGCCCGCTGGGAGGGGTCGTGGCTCTTGAGGGACAGGCCCAGCTGGAGGATGCCGAAGCCCAGCAGGATCAGGCCGATGGCCCGGATCAGGGAAAAGATGAACTCACTCAGGTTCTCCACGATCTGGAGGGGATCGTCCGCGGCGAAGGCGGGGACGATCATGACGGCCATGGACAGCACCAGACAGGCGAAGAGAGCGTAGGCCCGCTTGGCGCGGCGCTCAATCTTCTTCTGGCGCTCCAGGGTGTTCAGGGGCTTCTGGGATTTCTTCATGATCTTCATAGGTTGCAGTCTCCTTTTCTTCATCAGATGGTTCGGTTTCCGGGGCGAACAGCGGTTCCCCCTGGAACTTCAGCTCAGGCTTTTCCTGATGGTGGATGTAAGGCGGCCCACCGCCGTCAACGGTGTAACGGATGGCAGGGTGATCGGTCAGCTCGTACTTCAAATCCATCACCGGCTTGGCACCCCGGATGAACAGGATGGCGTAGCGGTTGTCCAGCCCACGCACCTCATCAGGAGTCAACAATTCGCGGCCGCTCATTTGAAAATTGGTGGAGTACGATCCGGATTTGCCCTTGGTCTGACCGTGAGTTCGGGTGTCAATCGTGGCTTTCCCAAGGGCCTCCGAAATGTACTTATGCGTTGACGATTCGTTGCCGCCCAAGTACAGAATTGTGTCACTATTACCCGGAATTGTCTCCCAACTGTCCTTAAAAAGTTCCTTGATTTGCGCCATATTCTGAATAATGGTGCTTGCCGAAATGTTGCGGGAGCGCATGGTGGCCAGCTCACGGGTGAAGCCTGGGAGGGGCATGGCGGCGAACTCATCCAATATAAAGTGGACGTGGCAGGGCAGGGTTCCGTGGTGGATCTGGTCCGCGCTGTAGTAGAGGGCCTGGAACGCCTGGGCGTAGAGTAGGCTCACCAAAAAATTGAAGCTCTGATCGTTATCTGGTATGACGGCGTAGAGCGCGCACTTCTGCTCCCCCAGGGTGTAGAGGTCCATATCGTCCCTGTCTGTGATGGCCTTGATCTGAGGCAGGTTGAAGGGGGCCAGCCGGACGGCGGTGGACACGAGTATGCTTTTTGAGGTCTTGCCGGCAGCCATTTTGAAGACTTTGTACTGCCTCACCGCCACACTGTCCGGCTTCTCCCGCTCAATGGCCTGGAAGAGCAGATCCAGGGGCGAGACGTATTCCTCGTCCTCCTCCTTGACCTCGGCGTACTCCAGCACCCGCATCACCATGGAGAAGTTCTGTTCGTATTCCGGAGCCTCCTGCCACAGCATGAGGATGATGGCCTGGAGCAGAGCTGTCTCTGATTTCTCCCAAAACGGGTCGGAATTGTGACTGTTTTTAGGCGTAGTCGCTTGAATCAGGTTGTTTACCAGCCGGAGAGCGTCCTTTTCGTCCCGGATGTAGCGGAAGGGATTATAGCCGTCCGACTGCTCCAGGTTGACGAGGTTCAGCACCCGGATGTCATAGCCCTGGCTCTTGAGGTAGCCACCCGTAGCCAGCAGGACTTCGGACTTGGGGTCCGTGATCACATAGTTGGTGTTGGCTTCGAGGATATTCGGCTTCACATAGGTTCTCGACTTGCCCGCGCCGGAGCCGCCGATGACCAGCACGTTGAGGGAGCGGCGGTGCTTGTGGGTGTCCAGCCCCAGGCGGACGTTTTTGGTCAGCAGCTTGTTCTGTTTTTGAGCGAACATGGCGTTGACCTGCCGTGGGGAGGCCCAGGCGGCGGAGCCGTGTTCCTCGCCGTCACGGGTTCGGCCCTGCTGGTCGGCGTAGAGGCATATCCCCATGATGTACGCCCCGGTACAGACCAGGATGGTCACAAGGCTGTGATTCGTCCACTGTATGCGGAAGGGGTGTTCCATCGCTGCCGTCAGGTTGGCAATGATGTCGGGCAGGCCGCCGCCCAGGGACTGAGCCAGCAGCAGCGCCGCCCAGACCACGGGAATATAGAGAAATAGGTAAACGGCGAGTTTACCCGTCCGGGATTGTTGATTCAGATCTTCCTCACCTCCAAAAAATACAGCAGCCCGAAGAATCTGCATCTTGACAGATCCTCCGGGCCTGTGCTACGATACCTGTTGGTACTTCCCTCCAGCCCAAGAGTGCTTTTTGATTGGGACTTTGATCCCGTTGCGCGGTGGTTGGTGGGGAGTATCTTTATTTATCTCGTTTTGGGCCTGTTTTTCGCAACAGATTTTGCTTTTTCTCTGGCCGGAGCGGACTGTTTCCTCCCCTGCGCCCGATACCCTTCCAGACGCGCCGCAATGGAAGGGCGCTCACTCGTCCCCCTCATAGCGCCGCTCTCTTTGGGTATAGAGGAGCTGATTTTTGTAACGTGCGAGTCTCGTTCCGACCGAGAACCGTTTTTTCCCTTGTTCTCCTGACGCTGGGCCACGGGGGCCTGCTGGCGGCCCTGGTCTGGGGACCGCTGGGATACCTCTTGCTGTGGCGGCGCTGGCCTTACGGGGGCCTCCTGGGGCCTGCGCTCCTGCCGCCTGACCTGCACCTGCTCCGGGGCATCACGTTCCGGGGCCTGCCGTTCATGAAATACCTCATACCCCCTCTGGAGCGGCTTGGCGGGCCTGCGCTCCGGCTCCGGAGGCAGGGTGTAGAGGATGCGCTCAAAAATGGCGTTGGCCCGTTCCAGCTCTGTCACCGGCAGGATCACATCGATCAGCTTGCCCTTGTCATCCTTGTCCTTGATGACCGAAAACAGCAGCTTGTGTTTTTTTGCCAGCTTTTTAAACTGCTTGTATTGCTCCGGCGTCATGGGGAACCGGCGCAGATCCCGCGTCTCCCGCAGCATCTTGCCCATGTTGACCTTGCCGGAGAGGACTTTGCGGTTACTGGCCAGCGCCATGGTCAGGGCCAGCATATTCTTCAGGGCCGAGCCGGACAGCCGCACCATCACCTCCGTACCGGAGAGCATCATGCGCACCATCTGATCAGCGGCTTCACCGCCTCCTACGTTCATCTCGTTCCACCTCCTTGGTGTGTTCTTCGATTTTATTGATGTCATGTTCCATCTGGGGCAGCCTGTCTAAAATATCACGGCAGAGGGCCAGCTTCTTTCGTCCCGCACGAATCTGCCGGTTGACCTCCGCCACCTGTTCGTAAATTTCCGCCTTTTCCGCAGAGAGCCGTTCTCTGGGGATGCCGCACTGTTCCAGCACAGCCACCGCATCCATGTACCGGGCGTACTCCGTCTCCATCCCGGACAGGCCGTCCTCGTAGAGCTGTTTGGCCTGGGCCAGAGCGGACACATCCGCCAGGGCGTTGTACAGCTTTTTCCGTTTCTTTTTCCGCACATTGAGGATCGTACGCTGCTTGGTCAGGGTGGCCAGCGCGTCCTCTGTGCGGGACTGGAATGCCGCCATGTCCCCCTGGGTGGCAATGCCATTCTCCCGGAGGAAGTCAAATTGCTCCCGATACCGCTGGGATTTCATCACCTCCTGCCGAAGCTGGGGCGTCATCCGGGGCGGATACTGCCGCTGCCCGATCTTGCCCAGGACGTAGAGGTAGTGGACATACAGCGCCATAATTCCGGTATATTTCGGATATTTTTTGTAGGGCTTGTAGGCTGGCCGGTAAATGACGGCGGGCCTGTGTCCGGCCTCGATGTCCTCCAGGCCGCTCTGGATGGCCGCCCGGATGCCCTCCTCGGTGAACAGCGGATTTTTCCGGCCTGGGTACATGAACCGATCCTGGCCACGCAGGCGGAAGCCCAGGCGGTTGCCGTGGCTGATTTCCCAGCCCTTGTGTTCCATGAGCATGAAGAAGTGGCCCAGGTCGTTGGCGTCCTCAATGGCCGTCCGCAGATCCGCCTCCAGCATGGAGCGGAAGGTGGGCTGGCCCCTGGACTGGCGGAGCCACTCGATGTAGCTGACCGCCCTGCCAGAACTGCCCTCCATGATGACCGATAGTCCATGCTCCCGGCACAGTCGGTCCGAGGTGGCCCGGATCTGCTGGTAGTAGCTCTGGGCGTTGCTGTGGTACTTCTCCCCGGTGTCGGCGTTCACAGAGTTGAAAACCAGATGGGCGTGGATATGCTCCTTGTCCACATGGACCCCGATCACCGTCTCGTATCCCGGCAGATGCTCTTTCGCAAACTCTGTGGCGATCTCCAGGGCCTGCTCCGGGGTGATCTCCCCAGGCTTGAAGGACTGGATGATGTGATAATACTGCACACCATCTTCCTTGCCGTAGGCCCGCTTGGTGTCCAGCATCTGGCGGCACTCCCGGCCTGGGTCGCAGTTCAGGTGGGCAGTGAGGACGCGCTCCTGGGTCTTGTCCCCGTTGAGGACGTAGTTGATGCCCACGTCCAGTCGGCCCTTCCGGGCCAGGATTTTTGTGATAGCCATGTTCCTGACTCCTGTGGTATAATGATCCCAATAAACTTTAGGAGAAAAATATGTGGTTTTTATTTGCGTTAGGATCGTCCATATTTGCGGCGCTGACCTCGATTTTAGCCAAGATCGGCATTGAGGGGGTAAACTCCAACCTTGCGACAGCCATCCGCACCTTTGTTGTGCTGCTGATGTCCTGGGGGATGGTGTTCATCACGAACACGCAGGGCGGCATTGCAGAGATCAGCAGGCGGAGTTGGCTGTTCCTGATCCTGTCCGGTATTGCCACGGGAGCCTCCTGGCTGTGTTACTATAAGGCCCTGCAAATTGGTGAGGCATCCAAGGTGATACCCATCGACAAGCTGAGTGTTGTGATTACCATGATCCTGGCGGCTGTCATTCTGCATGAGCAGTTCACGCCCAAGTCTATTTGGGGCTGTATCCTGATTGGGGCCGGAACGCTGTTGATGGTGCTGTAACGCTATTTTTTAGCGATCTGATACATCAACTCGTAGACCTGATCCAGCAGGTATAGCCCCCGCTTGGCGTCCTCGGCCCTGGCAATCCCGGCGTTGACACTGCGGGCGATCTGGTTGATGTTTACACCGATTTTGTGGACTTCCCAACGAAGGTCCTTGATCTCTTGGATAGGCTTTACCGGGAGTGGAACTTCCTCAATAAGCCGGACGAGGTAGGCCCTCCGGGAGAGGCCGCACTGCTTGGCCTGGGCCACCAGCCGCTGGTACTGCGCCGGCGTCAGTTCGATGTGGACATGATGCCTGCCGTGCTTATCTGCTCTGCTCATGCCGCCTCCTTTTTCCTTTGGGAGAGCTGCCGCTGTTCTCCGCCTGAATCTCCTGTTCAAACACTTTTTCCAAATCAAACACATTGCCATAAGGGACGCCCTTCCGGCTGTAGGGCTTCATAGGCATGGGGATCTGGGCCTGCAGCCCCTTCAGCTTCTCCCAATATTGAGGCAAAAACTGATAAATATTTTTCAGTTCCTTCCGGTTCTTATTTTTACAGCACCAGCAGGACACCCTGTCCAGGATGTCATACAGCCGGACACCATTCTCCTCCCAGAAAAATCCCCGCTCATAGCAGAATGCCAGACAGTCCGCCTCCGTCATCCCCGCTTCGGCCAGGGGCGAACACTTGGGGGCCTCCAGCCTTGCCAGCCGCTCCGGCTCGTCCGCGGCGATGCCCACATAGTGGACGTCCGCGTCCAGGGCTACACCGTCCAGGGTTCGGGTCTTGAGCTTGGTCCCCCAGCGGCAGGGGCCGCCGCACCAGCCGTAGCCCAGGTGGAAGCCGTTCTTCTTGGAGTTGACCGGCCTGTCCAGCATATGGTACAAAAATGGGACACCCGGCTTCACCTCAGTGAACCGGATGCCCCTCTGCTCCAAGACCGGCTTGATCCGGTCCCGGATATGATAAATGCAGTCAAATTCCATTTCCGAATTGTAAAAGATCACTTCGTCCAATGGCATTTTCTTTTCCAGTAACAGCAGTAACATGGCTAACGAGTCCTTGCCGAAGCTCACGCTGGCGTAAAATGCCACTCTGCGTTTCACGCTCCCTTCTGCGGCTCCGCCGCCGATCTTCCGCCCGGAGGCGGCATAGGGGACAGGGGGATTTCCCCCTGCAAGCGCGCAAAATGTACATTTGCGCTATGCTTGCGCCCTCACCGCCCAGGGGGCGGTGAGGGCCTCGGCCCCGCCGCTGGCGGGGCGACCTTCAAAGCGGTAGGTTGATTGGAATGGGCGGGCGGCGCCCGCGCTCCCAAGGAGGAAATCATCACCGCTCCTGCTGGCGGCGGGGCTGCCGGAGCTTCAGGTCGAGGTGGTCTATTGGCACATTCCGCAGGTCCAAAGCCGTTTTGTCCCGCACATCTGCCGCATAACGTGCATAGTCATACCCCTGGCAGTCCACGAGGACGCCGCCGCTGACCGTCCGGGTGGTTACCAGCAGACAGTGGTTCACTCCCTTGGAGTCGCAATGCGTGATGCCCTTGTTGGCCGAGAGAAAGGGCATATCCGCCCAGATATGGCTGAGAAAGTGCTGATACTGCTCATAGGTCAGTTGGATGATCCGTTCCACTTGGACACGGACAGGTGCTTTGCGCTGTTCCTCCAGTAGATCGTCCAGGCATCTCGGTTTCCTGCAAAAGTAAGTATGGATCGTGGTTGGTTCCATTTTTTTGCCTCCGTTTCACAGCAAGGGGGTTCACGAAGACCCCCTTGTCCAATCAATACCCCAATATGTGGACAGGCAGGGTGTCAATACATAACACCCTGCCCTCGCTCCTACCGCTCCGGGGACTTCTTATGTTTGGGTTTCTGCTGCTGCAAATCAGCCTGCCCCGGCTCATCATATTGCGCCAGTTCCGCCATGAGCGCGGAGGTCAAATCGTGAACAGCGGCATTGTCAGGGAACGAGGCCCCCAGCCCAGCGGCGGCCAGCGCCAGTTGATTTGCACTGTTCCTGCCGCCTTTTTGAAGATACTGGACGATCTGCTCAATCTCTCCGGCGCGGAGTGTGCTATCCTTTGGAAGCGGATAGCACTGATGCAGCAGGTCACAGTATTGGGCGGCGATCCTGCCCGGAGTGGCGGCGGTGAAGTAGGGATTGTCCCATTCCGCAAAGGGGACGATGGACAGCATCTGGCGATTGCCGTCTACCCGCTCATACACACGCACAAGGTCGAATCCGATTTCACGGGAGACACGGGAGAGGATATCCATCACAGCAGGATCATCCCGGAGCCGTTCGGATCGGGTAAAGTCGGTAACAAGGTAGTTCTTTCCCTGCCGCACATGGAGGATGTCGGCGGCGCTCATGCCGTCCGCGCTCTCCAGGCCCAGGGTCAGGCGGGCGGGAGGCTGTCCGTCCGGGCCGGGTTCAGCGGCCTCGCTGTTGTAGGGTTTGTCCCGCAGCTCGTCAAATCGGGCCTTGGCTGCTTCAAAAGAGGAGAAATGCTCCAGCTCACTGCGATCCACAGCATTGTCCGCCCAGGTTTTCAGGTCAGCGATGATGTAAAAGCCCCACCCGCTGCTCTGTGCCGGTTCCTGAACAGGTTCCGCCTGCTCCGGCGCTTGCGCGGGCTGCTCCACAGACAGAGGACGGAGACAGTCCAGGTGTTTGGCGGCATAGATGGCGTTGTCGTTGAGCTGCCGCTGCCATGCTCCTATGCTGGGCGCCCATTTGAAGCCGCTGTGCCGCATGGCGGAGCAGGTATCCCGATCCGGCTTCTCATCGAAGAACACCTGGAGCCGGTTGGCCTCCCGGTTAATTTTTACCTCGCCGCCCTCGAAGGCCCAGCCCTCATATTCGGTTTCGGCTTTCTGGGACAGTTCCTCGATCCGTTTCTTTGTCTGCCGGATCACGGCGCTGTTGTTGGTCAGAGCATAACTTTCATAAGGTTTTGGATTCGCCCGCCAGTTCCGGGCCATAACTGCTTTCAGTTTCTCGATCTCATCCTGGGACAGAAGAGGACAGCCCTCCAAGGTCTTGTGCTTCCGGTAGTAGGCGTTGACCGCTTTCATCTTCTCCTGATCCTGCTCCAGCCGTTCCACCTTCTCCTTCAGCTTTGCCACAGCCTCCGGGTCATCGGCGCTGATGCCGCCCATGCCCGTGCTGCGGATCTTGGCCAGAAGGCCCTGGATCTGCTGCCACTCCTCCATGGCCGCATCATCCGCCCGGTTCTGTTTTTCCTTTTTGCGCCGAGGAAAATTGCCGCCGCCAGCGATCAGGATGGACGGCACACGGGCGGCGATCTCATTGCTTTTGTTGGTGTTCTCCGCCAGCTTCCGGGCGTAGGTATCCAGAAGGCGGTCTATCTTCTCATGGTGGATAGGGTCTACCTTCTGTTTCTGCTGTTCCGCGATGCTGGCCGCCCGATCCACGGCTCTGCGGTATTCCGCTGTGGCGCTGCCCTCCACATAGTCGAAGAAACTGTTCATCTCTTTTGCCCTGCGGGCCAGGGCCTCATCAATAGGATAGTATTGAATGGTTCACCACCTCCAGGTAATCAAAAGACCGAGAAACGTGTCCGCATGAACACGCCTCTCGGCTATCGCTCCGGTACTTTTCTCTTTTTCTGCTGCTCTTTCGGAACAGGCGGCGGGAGGAGTTCCACAGGCGGCGCATGGTCGCGCAGCAGCCCCAGGAGGCTGTGCCGCGCCCCGATGTTCGCAGCCGTGATCTCCTTGACGCACAGCCGCAGCCAGGGAAGCTGTTCCGCCATCCGCTGGGTAAAGACAGCAACATCCAGCGCTGTCAGTTCCGACCGGGAAACATACACGGAATACTGCCGCCGCTCAAAGCCGTTGGCCTCCATAAAGCGCCGGATGTCCTTGTAGGCCCGCTTGAAAAACTGCGGGTCCTGGGCTGTTTCCTTGCGGGGATAGTGCTTTCTCAGCGCCTCCTGGCTCAGATCGAAGGTGATTTCCTTTCGTGTCATTCCCATATCACATCACCCCGTACATTTTCTTCACGGCTCATCGTTCATACCCCTTTTTTCTTGTGGGAGCATTGCCTGATGTCTCTCGGCTGCTTTGAGGCTGCTCTAAAGATGCGACCGCATCCTCTTTTGACTGGAACATACGGCCAGGGGAAACATGATGAAACAGGCCGGAATTGCCTCGAACACCGAAGTATCTGCCATCGAAGGACTCGACAGTATGCGCCATGGCAATCTGTTTGGCCCTGTTTGTAATAAGGTAGCAGATATCCCCTTTACGCCACCCTCCAGGAAACACGTCCGTCATTATCTCCCACACACCTTTCCAACCTGGGCGAGTATGTCCTCCTCGCCGCCCTCGTCCTCCCAGACGCAGGTGGCGGTGCAGTCCATGAACCAGTCAGCCCGCAGCAGGGACAGGATGATATCCCACATACAGGCGAAGTCATCACCATGGCCCTTGTCCTGGAAGGACAGGATATCGCCATCGGGAACGCAGGGGAGATCATGGGCGGCGAACAGGCTTTTTACCGTCTGATGCACAGCCTCCAGCGTATAGCTCCGCCGCTTCACAGCGGCTTCGTCAAAGGAAAATCTTACTTTCATTTCGTGGCACCTCCTGTTATTTGGTAGCCCACATCATACCGCACCTTTTTGACAATATCCAGATGAATCGGCAGACAGCTACCGCTCATGCCGCTTGTGCCAGTTCCTGCGTGATCCGCTCCCTGGCGCGGCGGGCATACTCGTCCGTTACCTCGATGCCGGTGGCGGTGTACCCCTCCAGCACAGCGGCCAGGACGGTGGTGCCGGACCCGGCGAAGGGGTCCAGGATATGCCCTCCCGGCTCGGTGATCTTCACGATGTCCCGCATGAGCTGCAGGGGCTTCTCCGTCAGGTGGATGCGGTTCTGGGGATTGCCGTATTTGAACACACCCGGCAGACAGGGGACGGGGCGGTTGATGGGCATATCGCCGTTGGACCCCCAGACGATGTACTCGGCCTGCTGGCGGAAGCGGCCCTTCTGGGGGCGGGAGTTGCCCTTGTCCCAGACAGCGGTGCCGCGCCAGATCCAGCCTGCCCACTGCAGGGCGTCGGAGGCGGCGGGGAGCTGCCGCCAGTCGATGAACATACACACCGGCGCACCGGGCTTGCACAACTTCCGGGCGTCCGCCAGCCACTCCGCCGCCCATCGGGTCCAGGAGCGCTGGTCCTTGGCGTCCCCCTCGAAGGGCGGGGGTGCGCTGTCGCCCATACTGGAATACTTCTTGGCGGTGGACTTGTTCTTCTCCGCCTGGGTGCGGCCCCCGGAGGCATAGGGCGGGTCGGTGATGATAGCGTCAAAGGTACCGGGGGGAAAGCCTCCCAGCAGCTTCAAGGCGTCGCCCTGGATGATCTCCCACTTGTGGGAAAGGTTATCGCTCATGTGTGTTCCTCGCTTTCTTGGTAGATTTTTGAGGGTTGGGGGGCGGAGACAGCTCTGTCTCCACATACTCGCTGATGATGTTGAGGGCCTTGTTGTAGTTCCCGCAGGCAGTCACACGGCTGATCATCTCATCGGATTTTTCATACTGTCCGGCCTGCTTCAGCAGATGGGAGGCCCGGCCCATAATGGAGAAGATATTGCCGTCGTGTCCGATCAGTTCCATTTTCGGTTTCTCCGGGATCTGTTTCTGGACAAAGCCGCCCAGCCGGTTGGGGACATAGTCGGACAGCCATGTACCGCCATATTTGTTATGGGTCTGGAGCCGCCACATGGCAAACTTCCCGATATGCAGCTCTGCATCGCCAAACGGAAACAGCAGGTTGGTCACTCCATCGTGCCGGAAGGACACAACATTTTCTAATTTGCTGCCGTTCAGCAGGATGCCAGCCTTGGTAAGCTCCTGGTTGATGCCGTCCACCCACTCCTGGGGCGGCCCGCCGCAGCCCTGGAGGACAAGGCCCTCCTGATCCTCCATTGTTCGCAGATCGTTCGTAGTGATCTGCTTGACTGTATTATCGCTCATGCTGATGCCTCCTGTCTTTCTTTTGATTTTGATTTTTCCTGTTGATAGCCGGATGATGGTCCGCCCAGGTATCCCGCAATGATTTTCCCATATCCTTTCGGCAGATTTCTTCCATCGAGCCAACGATCATCTCCTGCTCAGAGGGCAGAAGTTCAACAGGCTCCCATCGTTCTCCTCCGTCACAATCCTTGATACACAGTTCGCCCTGCAGCGTCCGAGCGACAGGATCATATTTTGCATACAAATCACAGCTATCGTCTATGTTGGGATACGCCTGAAAGCGTTTTCCCACATCAAACCATATTTCTATGTATGCAACGACTTCCCTGCCGGAAAAATCCATGACTGGATCAATGGCAATCTCATCTTTCGTGAATGGTGTTTTGTCCTGCCGCTCAGAATTATCTTCCGTATCTTCACGGACTCTCCACAGCGTATGGCCCATCTCGCCGCTGTGGTCGTAGCCGATGATCTCGGATTCCCAATAGCCCCGCACAACCTCCAGCGGATCGTCAAACTGGAGCAGGAAGGCCGCGTCATCTTCATCGCAGGCGCCCAGCAGCTCCTCATGAAGCTGCTGGGCGGCGGTGATCTCCGGGGCCATAGCGATCAGCTCGGAGACGGTTTTCCCTTGAAGAGAAGCTATATAAGCCGTGTAGTTTTCATCCAGCCGCTTCTTCAGGGTGTCCCTTAACTCACTGCTCACCGTTCGTCCTTGCCTTTCCGTGGCGCCTGCCTGCGGGGCGAACTGCGCCCAATAGTGTTCTGGTCCGTCTTGACCTGGATGCCCAGATCCATGGCGTGGCGGATCTCCGCCAGCATCCCATCCGTCCATTCCGTGCCATAGACATTGATCTGCTGACAGGACTCCACCAGCCGCAGGCCCATCTCCCGCGCCGCCTGATCCTGCACAGGATTCTCCGGGTCGGCAATGGGCGGGAACATGAGGTGGGGGCAGACAGGGATATCGCCCGCCTGAAACACCTCCTGGGCTTTCTGGCGGGCAAACTCGATATTTTTCTCCACATCCCCTCGAAGGGGTGCGCAGATGTATACCAGCTTGGGGCCGTCCTGGGTGCGCTCCTGCTGCCGGTCCCGAAACACATCCAGGTACTGCTTGGCGGCCTGCCGGATCGTGTCATAGTCGGCGGCGGTGGGCTGAAATGCGTACCACTCCGGCTTGCCCTGGTACACCCAAATATAAGGGGACACCCCGTTGCGAAAGTTCGGATTTCCGGGGACAGGCTTTTTGCCCAGCAGATCCTTCAGTTTCAGCACCAGGATGTCCACCGGCCCGTCCGTGCGGTTCATGACGGTGATTTTCAAGGAATTGTAGTGATCCGCATAGCCGGAGGTGATAAACTGCGCCCGTACCCGCAGATCCTTCCCCAGCGTTCCAAAACAGGCCCGGCCCGAACAGGTGGGATTGTCAATGATCTCCCCGTCCCCAAACAGTTTTTTCAGCTCCTGCTCAAAAAAGTTGCTCATTGGTCACCTTCCTCGTAAATGATGTAGTATTCGGTTTCTTCCTTTCCCCAGCGGATGGTCTCCATCTCCCGATTCTCGCTGACCAGCCAACCGACTTTGCCCATAACAGCCGCCACATCGGCGGCCCGGACACAGCGGACCGTCCGCTCTACCAAACTCCCACGGGGCTTGATTTTTTTGTTAAATGCGTTTTTCTTCATCCGCCTGAACGCTGGGGAGGATGCCTCCACAGACATTCCGAAGGTGGTCCCGTTAAATTCCTTCATATGGAGATCCATGGTCTGTTTCACGCCTCTCCGTCAGAAATGCTTTTGTCCCTGCAGTAAAATGGACAGGTCATGCACACCGTGTAGGATGGCAGCTCATAGTGCCGCCCGGTGAACACACACGCCCGGTTGTCACAGCCGCTGGAAACTCGCCAAGGGGCCTGCTTCCGCTTCCTGCTGTGAACACAGGTTTCGTAACCATGTAGATTTCTGATCTTCATCGATTCCGGTCCCTGTTTTTTGGCTTTTTCTGCTGCCCCGGCGGCTTATGGGGCGTCAGTTCGTCCCGTGAGGGGTCACGGAGGATGGTGCGCCCCTTCTCATCGATGGACAGGGTGTCCAAGGAATCGTTGACAATTTCCTCACCGCTGATTACTACCACAGTTCCAGCAAGCATGATGTCGCCTACCACCTTGCCGTAAACGACACAGTTGCCGGTCAGGATCGGAGATACCTGAGTGTCGGCGGACTGGAGGACCATGCCGTTTCCAGAAACCCTTGCGTACCGGCTCAGCTTGGCCCCCCGGATGTAGGCGTCATCCTCCGCCCTGGAATCGCCGCTCATCTCAGTACCTTTGGACACATAGGCGTGGCCGCAGACAATAGCCCTGTCCCGCAGGATGGAAGCCTCGTCCACATATCCCTCTCCGGCGGCAATGGCATCCTGGAAGATCCAGGCGTCATCTCCCGGATCGAAGGACAGATTGCTCTCGCTCTCTACGAAACCGCCCAAATCTCCAGTCTTGACTTCGCTGCCGATGTCCCGCAGAGCGCGGATGCGGTGGAGAAAGGGGTACTTTTCATGGGCAATGTCTGTGATCTCATATTTTGCGTTTATGGCATTCTCAACTCCTTTACCATTGCAGATGTTCCTCCGCGCCGCAGCGGCGGCAGGACAGGGTACTGGTCCCGTTCTCCGGGTCGGCTGTTTCCTTCCAAAGATGGCCTTTGGCCTCGCAGACCATCATCGTCTCCAGGCACTTCCGGGCTTCAGCGGCAGCCTCCTCCCGGAGCTGCTCCTCTGACGGCACCGGAAGCCCCTGCGCACAATAATCATTGACCAGAGCGCCAATATCCTCTTGGAACTCCTCCGACTGCAGGTACCGTTCCAGCCGCTTTTCCAACTTCGAATGATCCGACTTATTTCTGATCGCTGTCACCTCCTTCCCTACAGCTTAGTTTTGTTTCCTGTTCGCGCCACTGAGCATAATTTCACGGCAGCGCCAGCAGCAACGATACCAGCTTTTATCCGGGAAAGCTATCACGATACCCAACAAGAATGCACTGTGAAAACCCAGCGATACCAACAATTCCCGGCTATGCCGCCTGCGCGGTCTCCTCGTCCTCCTGCCGGAACATGGCGTCAATGTCGGAGAATTTCTGGGTGCGGTTGAACTTTTCGGTCACTTTGCCTGGGATGGCCTGGAGCGCCAGCATCCTGGCCCACAGGTCCGGGTGGTGGTCGTAGAGGTGGCGCAGCTCCGGGCGCTTGGCGTTGGGGCAGAACCAGCAGCCGCCCCGGTCAGTGAAGGCATAGACAGGCGAAAGCAACCCTGCGTCCTCGCAGAGCTGCCATGCGTCCTGTTCTGTAAAATTGTACTTTGCCAGCAGCGACACCTGCCTGCCATCCTCCAACCTCAGCAGCCGTTCCTGTTCGTCCCGGGCTATGCCGATATATTGGACGGTTCCAGGCGGCAGGATTTTCTGATATTGCTGGATGGGTCGGACCTTGCAGTCCCGCTGAACAGCGCACCGTCCGCAGACCGGGAAGGAGCGCACCATGCCTTTCTTGGGGCCGCGGGTGATCCGTCCGGTGAACAGGTCCACATAGGTTTTGGCGGAGCGCAGCACCACCACCTTCACACCCAGGCCCTCCAGCCTGGGAATGGCGGTGTTGTAGATGAAGTCCCGATGCTCCGGTACCTCGCCGGAGATGTCCTTGTCGAACATCACTTCGCAGTAGACCGCCTCATCCAGCGGCTCTCCGTGCTGCACGGCCAGCAAAATAGTGGCCAGGGAGTCTTTCCCAAAGCTGCAGGAGGCAACGAATTTTTCCGCTGATCGGTGCGTTCCACTCAAAATTCACACCGCCCTTCAAGCCGAACACCATACCACAGCTTAGCGGGCATAGCCAGCACTTTTTCCAAACAGCATCGGGGATTCATCATTAGCTGAACACCCCTGCCGCTGCCATCTGGCAGGATTCGGACAGGGACTCTGTCCGGTCGCACTGCTCCCAGGGTGCGTCCTGGTGGGTGAAGTGTCCGTAGTTACAGAACTGAGCGAAGATAGGCCGGTCCAGGCCCAGGGCGCGGATCATTCCGGCAGGCGTCAGGTTGAACACAGCCCGGACAGCCTGCTCCAGCACAGCTTCCGCGTATTTCCCGGTCTGGTGGGTATCGATGTCCACCGCTACCGGCTCGGCCCTGCCGATGGCGTAGGTGAGGCTGACGGTGCAGCGCTCCGCCAGCCCAGCCGCCACGATATTCTTGGCGATGTACCGGGCCATATAGGCCCCGCTGCGGTCCACCTTGGTGCCGTCCTTGCCGGACAGCGCGCCGCCGCCGTGGGGTGCCAGCCCGCCGTATGTGTCAGCCATCAGCTTCCGGCCCGTCAGGCCGGTGTCCGCCTCGAAACCGCCCAGCACGAACCGCCCGGAGGGATTGATGAACACTTCCGTTTTCGGGTCCGGGTACAGGTCCCGCAGGGCGGGGACGATGACGTGCCGGATAATCTCCCGGCGCAGCTCGTCCATATCCTTGCCCGCATCGTGCTGGCAGGAGACCACCACAGCGGCGATCCGATAAGGCGCACCGCCCTGGTATTCCACGGACACCTGGGCCTTGCCGTCCGGCCCCAGGCCGTGGATGGTCCCAGTCTTTCTGGCGTTGGTGAGCAGGCGGGTCAGCCGGTGGGCCAGCACCACAGGCAGGGGCAGCAGCTCCGCCGTCTCACTGCAGGCATAGCCGTACATAATGCCCTGGTCGCCGGCGCCCATCTGGGGGTTCTGGGAAACAGCGCCGGCGATATCGCCGCTCTGATCGTGGGTGACGCTCTCCACCTCATAGTCCGATCTATAACCCGTTTCCCGAACAGTCCGGCAGACAATAGCGGCGATGTCCGGCAGCACCCTGGTGGTGATCTCCCCAGCCACGATGATCTTCCCGGCGGTAGCCATGACCTCACAGGCCACACGGGCGGCGGGGTCGCTGATCAGGCAGGCGTCCAGGACACTGTCGGCAATGGCGTCGCACAGCTTGTCCGGGTGGCCCTCGGTGACCGACTCGGCGGTCAGGATATACTTATCTCTCATGGTGAGTTCCCTTCTTCCTTTTTTCTTGAGGCTCCCGGCCTCTGGACAGATCCTTTTCCAGTTCCTCCGCGATACAGTCGATTTTTTCTATTCTGCAGCCGTATCCTTCCAGCACATCCTGCACGTCCCGCACACACTGCTCCGAAAAGGCTTCGGCACTGGCCTCGTCCTTGTCCTGTCTGGCAAATGTGTACCGCACTTCAGCACAGCGTCCCCGGAACGTAAAATTCAAATCACCGACTGTCCGCTCCGATAAAGTCTCATCCCTGTTAAAGATCCCGGTGACATGGCTGACAAATGCGTCATCATGTACAGGGCTTGCCTGCTCCTCACGAATCATGCGGAACGATATCTGGCAGGATACGGCGAAGTCCAGCATGGCGGCCTCCGGTACGATCTCCGCCTGGGCGGCAGGCCGTTCTACGGTTATGTTGTCATAGAGCGCTTTAAAGCGCCCAATCTGATCGTCTGTCAGCGAAGTAAGGTGTTCACCGTCAGCCCCGGCGATGAAAAAGGTCCCCCGGAGCATATCAATCTGCGTTCCTCTGTCATCGTACAGCGGGCGGTTGAGAGGCAGGTCCAGGAGCTTGCCCTCCTCATTGCTGATGATGGCCTCCCTCTGATAAGAGAAGGACTCAATTCGCCCGCCGATAGTCTGCTTCATGGCCTCCAGGGTGTTGGGGATCTCCTGGACACGACAGGGCTTCATCGGCTCCACGACCAGGACTTTGATCTTATCGCTCATTTCTGTTTCTCCTTTTTGGCATTCTGAATCATAGTGTCATCGTTCCTGACCGCCCCGCCGCTTCGGCGGCCTGGACGGTTGGCTGAGCAGGCTGTTCACCTGTTTTGTCGCGGCATGGACTTCCTTCACAGAATGCTCCCAGGCCCGTTTCAGCGAGGCGGTGGGCAGGCCGTTCTGCCGGTAGCCCTCCAGGATGCCGTTGTAGTAGTAGCTGGACGGCACAGACGGTTCTCGCCACAGATCAGTCATCACATAGGCCATGACCGTGAACTCCCGGCCATCTTTGCCCTGAACCGTCACATCCTGCTTGTCGTACAGCCGCGGAAATCCCTCATAGCTGTCCAGCGACTGTTCACATTCCGGCGTGATCTTCCACAGCAGGCCATATACTTTCCGCCCTTTGTGGGGCGCAATAGTGGCAACCCCATTTCCCCTGGCATTGCCACGAAACAGCAGCTTGTAATCCTCCAGCACCACCGGCCCCACCACTTGGGCGGCAGGACAGCGGTAGGCCATCTGATCCAGGTTGATATTGCTACCGTAGGCGAAATACAATCTTTCTTCAGCCATTGTCATCCTCCAGGATCGTCAGCGCCCCGGCCTTGGCCAGATGGGCAAACATGGCCTGGGCCTGCCGTTCCACACCGGACTCCGGCAGGTCGCACTCCAGATCGGTGGCCCGGATGAAGTTGCTCCGAAGCTGGTGGATGTAGCTCTCTGTATCCGGGTATTCGCCAGGGTCAAAGGTCTGCTGGCGGAGCTGCTCCATGATTTCGGTGGCGCTGCCCTCGTAGGTGCGCTCGTCAATGCAGATTTTCATTGTCATCTCTCCGTTTCACGGCGTCTTTTCTTCTTTTTATTGACTTCATAGCTGTCCTTATCCCTACGCCACGCGCGATCTCCTTCGAGGTGGGCCAATAAATGGTCCCGCGTGTGCTTGAACTCCTCACCGTTGAGGCCCAGGCGCACCAGCCACACCCGGAAGGTGAACAGCTCGTTGTCGCTTTGGGTCTTGCGCATGACGGTGCTGCGCTGGGCAATGGCCTGGGCGGAGATGGCGAGGCACAGGTTCACATAGGCCGCGACTTTCCCGGCGTGGAGGGTAGAATTAAAGCACCGCCATTCAACGGTGCCACGGTAAAAAGTAGAATGTAAATTCAGCGCATAGTAACGAGATCCGTTATAGTGATCATGGCGGGTTCTGCCGTCATTTTCAAATCCTTCATACCAGATATTCTCCAGCTGCGTCAGGTCGGAGGTCTCGTCCGAGGACAGCGTCCGGGCCTGCCGCAGCATGGGTTCCCGCACTTTTCTGCACCATTGCGCCGCCCGATCTTCATTCACCTGCAAAGCCTTAAACAAAATATCTTCCTTGGAGTACATGATGCCGATGAGGTTCTTCAGGCTCTGGCGGTTGTGGTTGGAAGCGTCCACATGGACGTGGATACCACAGGAATCGTTTACTTTCGCACCGGCCTTTCGCACCCGGCGCACACATTCCTGGAGCTTGGGCAGTTCGGCGTAGGTGAGTTTCGGCGTGACCATCTCCACCTGTCGCTCTCTGCCCTCCGTGTCACGTTTGGAAAGCAGCTTGTATCCATCTGCGGTCTTGCGCTCTGGGGTGATGCTGCTGTCACTCATCAGCTTCCACACCTTACCCGCCGGGTCCGTCACGCCCCAGGTGTCATAGTAGGTTCCAAGGTATTGGGGCGATGTCCCAAAATACTCGGCCAGTGCTTCTGCGGCCTGCCTGCGGGTGATGCCCGTCATCTCCACCTCCACACCGAAGCACTGATCCTTGATGCCGATCTCGCTCATGCGGCATCCTCCTTTCGGAGCTGCTCATCCACGGCCCGGATTCGCCGCCCAATGGCTTCGATCACATTGACGGTGACAGAATTGCCCGCTTGTTTATACGCCTGGGCATCCGAGGTGATGGCCAGCAGGCGGTCGATCTGGTCCTCCTCGAAGCCCTGGAGGCGGAGGCACTCCCTGGGCATGAGGCGGCGGATTCGCCCGCCGCGCTCCACAATGCCCTGCACACTGGCGGCGTCATGGGCCAGCTTGCTCACCCGTCCGCCTCTGGTCTTGCTGCCGGGGTAGCCCAGGTCCACGCTGTCGCCGGGAGCTGCTTCCGTGTATCCCTTCTTGGAGGGATCACGAATCATCAGTACCCCAGATCGCTCGGCTCTGTGGTTGGAGAGGGTGGTCTGCCCATACCGCGCGGTGAGGCACCGGGCGGTGTCGGTGCGCCTTGGTTCCCCTACGGACAGATCCACAAAGGCGGCTTCGGGCGGAATCAGGTACAGTCCGGTTTTGCCGCCCATGCCCCCGGCGCCCGCCGTCTGAGTACAGGCTACTCCTTCGATATCGTAGACTCTCGATCCCTGCGGCCCGCCAAGGATTTGAACAAGAGCCTTTCCGTTTGCTCCGGCGAGAGGAAATACTTGGCTGGCGCATCGGGGATCAAGATATCCGACAATATAGACCCTTCGCCGCGATTGAGGTACTTGGTGGTCTGCGCTGTCACACACATTCCATTCGAGACCATACCCCAGCTCATGAAGCGTGGAGAGGATGGTCGCAAATGCCCGTCCCTGGTCGTGGAGTAAAATTCTGGGAACATTTTCAAGCAGCAAATACGCAGGCTTCCTTGCTTCAGCCAGTCGGGCAATCTCAAAGAAGAGAGCGCCTCTGGGGTCAGCGAAGCCCAATTTATGCCCTGATGCTGACCACGATTGACACGGAAAACCGGCGCAAAGCAGGTCGAAGTCCGGCATTCCGCCGGGGTCGATTTTAGTTGCGTCTGGATAGTACACTTCCTCCTTCCCAATATCGTGGATGGCACGGTAGCTGGCGTCGGCATACTTGTCGATCTCGCAGTGGCCGACACACTGGAAACCGCCCGCGCGGGTCAGTCCGGCCCGAAAGCCCCCGATCCCCGCGAACATATCAAAATAGCGGATCAGATAGTATAGTCACCACAGTTGAAAAGCGGTATAAAGGGCATCATCAAAGGAAGAGACAGCGGGAAGGATTCTTCTCAAAAA
>ERZ808054.216-NODE-216-length-72181-cov-12.595459_pt1 | contig 72181 bp, 62 predicted proteins | sample MGYA00380201_ERZ808054 | MGnify/ENA primary metagenome ERZ808054 (study PRJEB31490, sample SAMN06133419) | mouse gut metagenome | isolation source: Z5_2 | host: mice | place: China: Chengdu | collected 2015-05 ... | reverse complement strand
GTTCTGAAATAGAACTGAGGTCTGTAGTTGTTGAAGAAAGGAGTATGACGTCCACCTTCATCTTTTGTCAGAACGTATACCTGAGCTGTAAACTTTTTGTGGCATGTTACAGAACCCGGTTTTGCAAGAACCTGACCTCTTTCGATATCGGTTCTCTGAACACCACGAAGCAGAACACCGATGTTATCACCAGCCTGTGCCTCATCGAGCAGTTTACGGAACATTTCGATACCTGTTACAACGGATTTCTGTGTTTCTTCCTTAATACCAACGATTTCAACATCATCGGACATATGAAGTGTACCACGCTCTACTCTACCGGTAGCAACGGTACCACGGCCTGTGATGGAGAATACGTCCTCAACAGGCATCAGGAAAGGCTTATCTGTATCACGCTGAGGATCCGGAATATATTCGTCAACAGTTGACATCAGTTCCATGATCTTGTCGCCCCATTCGCCGTTCGGATCTTCCAGAGCTTTCAGAGCAGAACCCTTAATGATCGGGCAGTCTGTGAACTCATACTCTTCGAGCTGTTCTGTGATTTCCATCTCAACCAGCTCAAGCAGCTCCGGATCATCTACCATATCACATTTGTTCATGAATACTACGATATAAGGTACACCTACCTGACGGGACAGAAGGATGTGCTCTTTTGTCTGAGCCATAACACCGTCAGTAGCAGCTACAACAAGGATCGCGCCGTCCATCTGAGCAGCACCTGTGATCATGTTCTTTACATAGTCAGCATGTCCAGGGCAGTCAACGTGTGCATAATGCCTTTTGTCTGTCTCATACTCAACGTGAGCTGTAGAAATTGTGATGCCTCTTTCTCTTTCTTCCGGAGCTTTATCGATATTCTCAAAATCTGTAGCTGTGTTTCCTGCTACTCTTTCGGAAAGTACCTTTGTGATAGCAGCTGTCAAAGTAGTTTTACCATGATCAACGTGACCAATGGTACCAATATTACAATGGGGTTTGTTTCTTTCAAATTTAGCTTTAGCCATTTCTAAAGTCCTCCTTAAAAATTTTCTTTCACAAATTTAATTGTTTCATTTCTCAACCAGCTATCTTTGATTATATTAAAGATTGCCAATATTTTCAAGCATTATTTGTATTAACCACCCAGAACAGCAGATATTTTTTTAAAATGTCCGCCGGCCGCTTATAAATGATGAAACGTCCTCTGAATAGTTATATGCCGCATTATTTAGCTCTAACCGTCTCGACTTTACTCAAGATAAAGTTACAATACCTTTATCTTGATTTTGCCGCAAGGACTTTTTCTCAAGATAAAGTCTCAAAATCTTTATTTTGATTTTGCTGCAAGGACTTTTTCTTGTACGCTCTTCGGTACCTGCTCATATTTCTCAAAGAACATGGAGTAGTTACCGCGTCCCTGTGTCTTAGAACGCAGGTCGGTTGAGTATCCGAACATTTCAGCAAGCGGTACATAGCCTTTTACCATCTTGCCGCCGCCGATATCTTCCATACCTTCGATGCGTCCGCGGCGGGAATTGATATCGCCGATGACATCGCCCATATATTCTTCGGGCATGGTAACTTCGACTTTCATGATGGGCTCTAACAGTACGGCATTCGCTTTCTTCATGGCTTCTTTGAAACACATGGAACCTGCGATGTGGAATGCCATTTCGGAAGAGTCGACTTCATGATAGGAACCGTCGTATACGTTTGCGTGTACGCCGAGTACCGGGAATCCTCCCAGAATACCTGCTTTGGCAGCTTCTTCGATACCTTCTCCGACAGCAGGGATGTATTCCTTCGGAATCGCACCGCCTACTACGCTGGATTCGTACTTGAATGTTTCTTCTCCGTTCGGATCCATAGGCTCAAATTTAACTTTACAGTGTCCGTACTGTCCACGTCCACCGGACTGCTTTGCATATTTGTATTCCTGATCGACAGGTTTTGTAAAGGTTTCCTTATAAGCAACCTGAGGTGCGCCGACATTTGCCTCGACTTTAAACTCACGAAGCAGACGGTCAACGATAATCTCAAGATGCAGCTCGCCCATACCCGCAATGATGGTCTGACCTGTTTCGTGGTCCGTATGCGCCTTGAAGGTAGGATCTTCTTCTGCAAGTTTTGCCAGCGCTTCGCCCATTTTTCCCTGACCTGCTTTGGTCTTCGGTTCGATTGCAAGTTCGATAACGGGTTCCGGGAACTCCATGGATTCCAGAATAACCGGATGCTGTTCATCGCAGATTGTATCACCGGTCGTCGTAAGTTTGAATCCGACTGCCGCTGCGATATCTCCGGAATATACTTTATCCAGCTCCGCTCTCTTGTTTGCGTGCATCTGCAAAATACGGCCTACACGCTCTTTTTTGCCTTTGGTCGCATTCAGAACATAGGATCCGGAATTGATTGTACCGGAATAAACTCTGAAAAATGCCAGTTTTCCAACAAACGGGTCTGCCATAATTTTGAATGCCAGCGCTGAGAAAGGTTCGTCATCGGAAGAATGTCTCTCCACCTCGTTGCCGTCCAGATCGGTTCCCTTAATTGCCGGGATATCTGTGGGTGCGGGCATAAATTCCAGAACTGCATCCAGAAGTTTCTGAACGCCTTTGTTTCTGTATGCGGAACCGCAGCATACGGGAATCGCTCTGCAGTCACAGGTAGCAACCCGTAATGCTTTTTTCATGTCTTCTACGGAAGGCACTTCTCCTTCCAGATACATCATTGTTAAATCATCATCCAACTCACAGACTTTTTCTACCAGTTCATCATGGTATAATTCAGCCGAGTCTTTCATATCATCCGGAATATCGGTGATATTGATATCGTCGCCTTTATCGTCATTATAGATATAGGCTTTCATTTCAAACAAATCGATAATGCCTTTAAACTCGTCTTCTTTGCCGATCGGCAGCTGAAGAATAATGGCATTTTTACCCAATCTGTTTCTAATCTGGTCTACCGCACCGTAGAAATCAGCACCCATGATATCCATCTTGTTAATAAATGCCATTCTCGGTACGTTGTAGGTGTCAGCCTGACGCCATACATTCTCTGACTGTGGCTCAACGCCGCCTTTTGCACAAAATACGCCTACTGCTCCATCCAGTACGCGGAGTGAACGCTCAACTTCAACAGTAAAGTCAACGTGGCCGGGAGTATCGATAATGTTGATACGATGCTCTAAAGCGCCCGGCTTCGGCTTGCAGTTTTCTTCCAAAGTCCAATGACACGTCGTAGCGGCTGATGTGATGGTAATACCTCTTTCCTGTTCCTGCTCCATCCAGTCCATTGTTGCAGTACCTTCGTGAGTATCACCAATCTTATAGTTTACGCCAGTATAATAGAGTATACGCTCTGTCAATGTCGTTTTACCGGCATCGATATGAGCCATAATACCTATATTCCTGGTTCTGTCTAATGGATATTCTCTTTCAGCCAAGGTTTTTTCCTCCTGTTATTTTTAGGTATCAGATTTACCAGATCAGCATTCTTTCCTGATTCGGAAAACCTTTTTACCCTGCAAAACTGTAGATTTTCCCGGCCGGCACTCCGGGCCGCTCCGGTAAATCTTTTTGCCAGACAAACTGTGTCTGCCTTTTTAGAAACGATAGTGTGCAAATGCTTTGTTTGCTTCTGCCATCTTGTGCATATCTTCTTTTCTCTTTACTGCTGCGCCTGTATTGTTCGCAGCATCCAGAATTTCATTGGCAAGTCTTTCCTGCATTGTTTTTTCGCCTCTTTTGCGTGAAAACATTGTCAGCCAACGAAGTCCTAATGCCTGACGTCTTTCCGGGCGGACTTCGATCGGTACCTGGTAGGTAGCGCCACCGATACGTCTTGCCTTAACCTCGAGAACAGGCATAATGTTATTCATTGCCTCCTCGAATACTTCAAGAGCCGGCTTTCCTGCCTTCTCTTCTACTCTTGCAAATGCACCATATACAATTTTCTGAGCTACGCCTTTCTTACCGTCCAGCATAATGTTGTTGATAAGCTTGGTAACTACTTTATTATTGTATAAAGGATCTGCCAGTATATCTCTCTTTGCAATATGTCCTTTACGCGGCACGGTTCTTCCCTCCTTATTCATATTTGCAGCAGCGCGCTTTTTTACGCCGCTGTTTACAATAAATCATCGGTACTCACATGTGTCCTCTAATTCAATGTGTTCGTGCGGTTTTCTATCTTAGATTTCATTAAAAATCTATCAGCACAGGTATGTGCTCAGAATCCCAACACTAAATTAGTTCTGTTTGTGGTCCTAATTTCTAAAACCTGACTCCAGTCCAAAAGTCTCTTACTTCTCTTATTTAGAGGCTTTCGGTCTCTTAGCGCCATATTTGGAACGAGCCTGTTTTCTGTTTGCGACACCTGCGGTATCAAGCGTACCTCTGATGATATGGTATCTTGTACCGGGTAAGTCTTTTACCCTGCCGCCGCGAATTAAAACAACGCTGTGCTCCTGCAGATTGTGGCCTTCACCGGGAATGTAGCTTGTTACTTCGATTCCATTGGAAAGACGAACTCTGGCAATCTTTCTGAGCGCTGAGTTAGGCTTCTTAGGAGTTGCTGTCTTCACAGCCGTGCAGACACCTCTTTTCTGCGGAGAAGCCGTATCGATCGCTGTTTTGTGAAGAGAGTTCCATCCTTTCAGCAAAGCAGGTGCAGTTGACTTCTTTACAGACGTCTCACGTCCCTTTCTGACTAACTGGTTAAATGTTGGCATTCCTTTTCACCTCCTGTAAAATTTTCTTTCTCTGCCTTTTAACCGGCTTATTGTGCATCCGCCGCATGACGTATTCCTCTTGCTGTGACATAATATAATTTTTGCATAACAAAAAAAACGCATCTGCGTGCACACTATGATAGTATACTTGCCCGCAAATGCGTTGTCAATACCTTTTTTTGAATTATTCTCCTGCCGGATCATTATTTGCCGATTATTCCATGATTTCTACGGCATCCTCTTCCATTTCTTCCATATCCGACAAATCATCCTCCACATCGTCCTCATCATAGAGTTCTTCGGAGATTTCAAGTTCTTCGTCCTCGTCATCCATATAGCTTTCCTGAACGTTCACTTCCTCGTCAGCCGCAAGGCGTGCCAGAAGGTTTTCATCGGTGTTCAGTCTGGTACTGCGGTATCTCTTCATACCGGTTCCGGCCGGAATCAGTTTACCGATGATAACGTTTTCCTTTAAGCCGACAAGCGGATCGATTTTTCCTTTGATCGCCGCTTCTGTCAGAACCTTCGTCGTTTCCTGGAAGGATGCCGCGGAAAGGAACGAGTTGGTTGCCAGAGCCGCTTTGGTAATACCGAGCATAATCTGCTTGCCGTCCGCCGGCTCTTTGCCTTCTTTCACAAGGGCCTCGTTCAGATCTTCGTATTCGAGCACATCTACGAGCGTGCCGGGCAGATATTCCGTATCGCCGCTGCTTTCAATGCGGACTTTTTTCAACATCTGACGCACGATAACCTCGATATGCTTATCTGCAATATCAACGCCCTGTAAGCGGTATACTCTCTGTACCTCACGGAGCATATAGTCCTGTACGGCACGGATTCCCTTGATTTTCAAAAGGTCATGCGGATTCACGCTTCCTTCTGTCAGCTCGTCGCCCGCTTCCAGCGCCACGCCGTCCAGAATTTTGATTCTGGAACCGTAAGGAATCAGATAAGTCTTGGCTTCACCCGTTTCGTCATTGGTAATCACGACTTCACGTTTTTTCTTGGTATCCTTAATCGTCGCTACACCGCCAAACTCCGCGATGATCGCGAGTCCTTTCGGTTTACGCGCCTCAAAAAGCTCCTCAACACGGGGAAGACCCTGTGTGATATCGTCACCGGCAACACCGCCCGTATGGAAGGTACGCATTGTCAGCTGTGTACCGGGTTCACCGATAGACTGTGCGGCGATAATGCCGACCGCCTCACCTACCTGAACGGCTTCTCCGGTAGCCATATTGGCTCCATAGCATTTCGCGCAGATACCGATATGGGAACGGCATGTCAGAATCGTCCGGATCTTTACTTCTTCGACCGGCTGTCCTTCGCTGTTTACGCCTGCGCTCAGTATTCTCGCGGCACGGCTCGGCGTAATCATATGATTTCTCTTTACGATAACGTTGCCGTCCCGGTCTTTGATCTCTTCACAGGAAAATCTGCCTGTGATTCTGTCTTTTAATCCTTCAATCGTCTCTTTTCCGTCCATAAAGGCCTTTACGGACATTCCCGGAATATCTTCTCTTCCTTCACAGCAGTCTGTTTCACGGATAATGAGTTCCTGCGAAACATCGACCATACGTCTCGTCAGATATCCGGAGTCCGCGGTACGAAGCGCCGTATCGGACAGACCTTTACGCGCACCGTGCGCTGACATGAAATATTCCAGAACGTCAAGTCCTTCACGGAAGTTGGATTTAATCGGCAGTTCGATCGTCCGGCCCGTCGTATCCGCCATCAGACCGCGCATGCCGGCCAGCTGTTTGATCTGCTGGTTGGAACCACGGGCGCCGGAATCCGCCATCATAAAGATGTTGTTGTATTTATCCAATCCCGCGAGCAGCACATCCGTCAGTTCTTTATCCGTTTCATTCCATGTCTCAACAACCGCACGATATCTTTCTTCCTCCGTGATAAGTCCGCGTCTGAAGTTCTGCGAAATCTTATCAACCGTTACCTGTGCTTCCTCCAGCATTTCCTGCTTTCTGGCAGGCACCGTCATATCGGAAATGGATACCGTCATGGCTGCTCTTGTGGAATAATGATATCCGGTAGATTTAATTAAGTCCAATACTTCCGCCGTTTTTACCGCGCCGTGAATATTGATGACTTTTTCCAGAATCTGTTTTAACTGTTTCTTGCCGACGTGGAAATCGACTTCCAGTTTCAGCAGATTTTCCGGATTGCTTCTGTCCACAAATCCCAAATCCTGCGGCAGAATTTCATTGAACAGGAAGCGCCCAAGCGTGGATTCAACCGTTCCGGTAACGGGCTCCCCGCCGGCATCGCCTTTCTGTACCCGCACATGGATTCTGCTGTGCAGCGTACATTCACCGTTTTCATAGGCAAGTATTGCCTCGTTAATATTCTTATAAAATTTGCCTTCTCCGACAACGCCTTCTCTTTCCTGCGTCAGATAGTAGATACCGAGTACCATATCCTGTGAGGGAACGGCTACCGGGCCGCCGTCCGAAGGCTTCAACAGGTTGTTGGGAGACAGCAGCAAAAATCTGCATTCGGCCTGTGCTTCCACGGACAGAGGCAGATGCACCGCCATCTGGTCACCGTCGAAGTCCGCATTAAATGCCGTACATACGAGCGGATGCAGCTTGATCGCCTTACCTTCTACCAGAATCGGCTCAAATGCCTGGATACCGAGTCTGTGCAATGTAGGCGCGCGGTTTAACATAACAGGGTGCTCCCTGATAACCTCTTCCAAAACGTCCCACACCTGCGTATCCAGTCTTTCCACAAGCTTCTTCGCGTTTTTAATATTCTGTGAAATGCCTCTCGATACCAGTTCTTTCATAACAAAAGGCTTAAACAGCTCGATCGCCATTTCTTTCGGCAGACCGCACTGATATATTTTCAGTTCCGGTCCTACGACGATAACGGAACGGCCCGAATAGTCAACACGTTTCCCGAGCAGATTCTGACGGAAACGTCCGGATTTACCCTTTAACATATCGGAAAGGGATTTCAGCGCCCTGTTGCCGGGTCCCGTAACGGGGCGTCCTCTTCTGCCGTTATCGATCAGCGCATCGACCGCTTCCTGAAGCATTCTTTTCTCGTTGCGGACGATGATATCGGGCGCACCAAGTTCCAAAAGCCTCTTCAAACGGTTGTTTCTGTTAATGATTCTTCTGTATAAATCGTTCAGGTCGGAGGTCGCGAAACGGCCGCCGTCCAACTGTACCATAGGACGTAAATCCGGCGGAATAACCGGAATCGCATCCATAATCATCCATTCGGGTTTATTTCCCGATTCTCTGAAGGCCTCTACGACTTCCAGCCTTTTGATGATGCGGGCACTCTTCTGTCCGCTGGAATCTTTTAATTCCTCTTTTAACTCTACCGCTTCTTTTTCCAGGTCGATTGCCTCGAGCAGTTCTTTGATCGCCTCGGCGCCCATTCCTACCCGGAATTTAAAACCCCAGTTTTCTCTCGCATCCTGATACTCCCTTTCGGAAAGCACCTGTTTATATTCCAGATCGGTTTCACCCGCATCCAAAACGATATAAGCCGCGAAGTACAATACTTTCTCGAGCACTCTCGGAGACAAGTCCAAAATAAGCCCCATACGGCTTGGAATCCCTTTAAAATACCAGATATGGGATACCGGAGCGGCGAGCGCAATATGGCCCATGCGCTCTCTGCGGACGCTTGACTTCGTAACTTCAACGCCGCATCTGTCGCAGACAACCCCTTTATACCTGATTTTCTTATATTTACCGCAATGACATTCCCAGTCTTTACTCGGTCCAAAAATCTTCTCACAGTAAAGGCCGTCTTTTTCCGGTTTCAGGGTACGATAGTTAATCGTCTCCGGCTTTAATACCTCACCTCTGGACCATTCCCTGATTTTTTCAGGAGATGCTAGACCGATTCTGATCGCATCAAATGTCATAGGTTGATATGCTTCCTGTTTAATTTCTGCCATGTTAAGCCTGCTCCTTTCGCACCGATTTATCAAATCTCATTTCATTCCCTGTGAAAAAAGCTCCTGGCAGAACGGATCCTGCCGTAAGCAGAACCCGCTCCCGCCAGTCAGAGCCTTTTTGCACATTATTCGTAAGATTCTTCAAAATCAACATCCAGTTCCATGTCATCTTCCGTAAAATCGTCTTCCAGGAAATCTTCTTCCGGCTCTTCACTGTTGACTAACTCGCCGCTCTCTTCGTCAAATTCCTGCTTCTGGTAGCCCATTGCTCCGAGAGAGTCTTTTTCGTAGTCATAATCCCTGGAATCGCCTTCGATTTCGTAGCGGTAGTCATTTTCGCTGTAATCAACAGTTTCCATGATCTCAACTTCCGTCTGGTCTTCCCGCAGCACTCTGACATCCAGTCCAAGAGACTGTAATTCTTTCAAAAGAACCTTGAAAGATTCCGGAATACCGGGCTCAGGAATATTATCACCCTTAATAATTGCTTCATAAGTCTTTACACGGCCGACAACATCGTCGGACTTCACCGTCAGGATTTCCTGAAGCGTATAGGCAGCGCCGTATGCTTCCAGCGCCCAAACTTCCATTTCACCGAAACGCTGTCCGCCAAACTGCGCCTTACCGCCTAACGGCTGCTGTGTTACCAGTGCATAAGGTCCGGTAGAACGCGCATGAATCTTATCGTCTACCAGATGATGCAGTTTCAGATAGTGCATGTGGCCGATCGTTACCGGCGCGTCAAAATATTCTCCGGTTCTTCCGTCACGGAGCCTTACCTTACCGTCCCTTGAAATCGGAACGCCCTTCCACACTTCCCTGTGGTCGCGGTTCTCGGACAGATATTCCATGACTTCCGGCAAAAGTTCTTCTTTATGTTTTTTCTCAAATTCTTCCCACTCCAGATTGACGTAATCGTTCGCAAGATCGAGCGTATCCATGATATCGCTTTCTTTTGCGCCGTCAAATACCGGCGTGGCAACATCGAATCCCAGCGCTCTCGCCGCCAGGGAAAGATGGATCTCAAGCACCTGCCCGATATTCATACGGGAAGGCACGCCCAGCGGATTCAATACGATATCGAGCGGACGGCCGTTTGGCAGATACGGCATATCCTCTACGGGAAGCACACGGGAAACAACACCCTTGTTTCCGTGACGGCCTGCCATTTTATCTCCGACGGAAATCTTTCTCTTCTGTGCGATATAAATGCGGACTGCCTGATTTACGCCCGGAGACAGTTCATCGCCGTTCTCCCTCGTAAATACTTTGGCATTGACAACAATTCCGTATTCACCGTGCGGAACTTTCAAAGAAGTATCGCGCACCTCTCTTGCTTTTTCCCCGAAAATGGCGCGGAGCAGTCTTTCTTCCGCCGTCAGCTCCGTTTCGCCCTTAGGCGTTACTTTACCGACAAGAATATCGCCGGCGCGCACTTCCGCACCGATGCGGATAATACCTCTTTCATCCAGATCTTTCAGCGCATCGTCGCCGACGCCCGGAACATCTCTCGTAATCTCTTCCGGTCCCAGCTTGGTATCGCGCGCTTCCGCTTCGTATTCCTCTATATGAACCGATGTATATACATCTTCCTGAACAAGTCTTTCGCTGAGCAGTACGGCGTCCTCGTAATTGTAGCCTTCCCATGTCATAAAACCGATCAACGGGTTTTTACCGAGCGCCAGCTCGCCGCCCTCCGTGGAAGGGCCGTCCGCAATCACTTCTCCCGCTTCCACATGAACGCCTTTTAATACGATCGGCTTCTGGTTATAGCAGTTGGACTGATTGCTTCGTGAAAATTTAGACAAACGGTACTCGTCTCTCTCTCCGTCGTCATATGTCATTTTAATCAGGTTGGAAGATACATAATCCACCGTACCCGCTTTTCTCGCAAGGACACAGACACCGGAGTCAACAGCCGCTTTCGGTTCCATACCCGTACCGACAACCGGCGCTTCCGTAAACAAAAGCGGTACCGCCTGACGCTGCATGTTGGAACCCATCAGCGCACGGTTCGCATCGTCGTTCTGCAAAAACGGTATCAGCGCTGTCGCAACGGAAAATACCATCTTCGGCGATACGTCCATATAGTCGAACATCGCCTTCGGATATTCCTGTGTTTCCTCTTTGTAACGGCCGGACACGTTATTACGCTTAAAACGGCCTTCCGCATCGAGAGGTGCGGACGCCTGCGCAACATGATAATTATCTTCCTCATCCGCCGTCATGTAAACAACTTCATCCGTAACGCGCGGATTGGCCGGATCGCTCTTGTCAATCTTACGATAGGGAGCTTCCACAAAACCGTATTCGTTGATTCTTGCATAAGATGCAAGCGAGTTAATCAGACCGATGTTCGGACCTTCGGGCGTCTCGATCGGACACATTCTTCCGTAATGCGTATAGTGAACGTCACGAACCTCAAATCCGGCACGGTCTCTCGAAAGACCGCCGGGGCCCAGCGCGGAAAGACGTCTCTTATGAGTCAGCTCACCGAGCGGGTTATTCTGATCCATAAACTGTGACAGCTGGGAAGAACCGAAAAATTCTTTTACCGCAGCCTGTACAGGTTTGATATTGATCAATACCTGCGGAGAAATTTCTTCCGCATCATGCGTCGTCATTCTCTCACGAACGACTCTTTCCAGCCTGGACAGACCGATGCGGTACTGGTTCTGTAAAAGTTCTCCCACCGCTCTGATACGTCTGTTGCCAAGATGGTCGATATCGTCATCGTTTCCGATGCCGTATTCCAAGTGAATATTATAGTTAATCGAAGCAAGAATATCTTCTTTCGTAATATGCTTCGGAATCAGTTCATGTACATTTTTCTGAATCGCCTCTGCAAGCAGGCCGGGGTCTTCGCTGTATTCTTCCAGAATCTGCTGTAAAACCGGATAATAAACGAGTTCCGTAATGCCGAGTTCTCTCGGATTGCAGTCAACATGGCTTGTAATGTCTACCATCATGTTAGACAATACCTTCACGTTCTTCTCTTCCGTCTGAATCCATACATAGGGAACAGCCGCGTTCTGAATGGCATCCGCCATTTCTGCCGTCACCGTATCGCCGGCCGCCGCCAGTACTTCACCGGTGGACGTATCGATAACATCCTCCGCCAGAACATGATTTCTGATTCTGTTCCGGAGCATCAGCTTCTTATTAAATTTATATCTTCCGACTTTCGCCAAATCATATCTTCTGGGGTCAAAAAACATCGCATTGATCAGGCTTTCCGCACTCTCCACGCTGAGAGGCTCGCCCGGACGGATCTTTTTATACAGCTCTAAAAGACCTTCCTGATGATTCTCTGAAACGTCTTTGGAAAAACTTGCTTCAATTTTGGGTTCGTCGCCGAATAATTCCCGGATCTCATCATTGGAACCAACTCCCAGAGCCCTGATCAGTACGGTAATCGGCACTTTTCTGGTTCTGTCGACGCGGACATAAAATACGTCGTTGGAATCCGTCTCATATTCCAGCCATGCGCCGCGGTTCGGGATAACGGTCGAGGCAAACAGTCTTTTACCAATCTTGTCATGGCTGATCGCATAGTAAATGCCGGGCGAACGAACTAACTGGCTGACGATAACACGCTCCGCCCCATTGATGACGAAAGTGCCTGTCTCTGTCATAAGCGGCAGATCGCCCATAAAGATTTCATGCTCTGTAATTTCGTCTTTTTCTTTATTGATCAGACGAACTTTCACCTTCAAAGGCGCCGCATAAGTCGCATCTCTTTCCTTACACTTCTCAATAGAATACTTGACGTCTTCAGCACACAATTCGAAATCCACAAATTCCAGACTCAGATGCCCGCTGTAATCTGAAATTGGAGAAATATCGTCAAAAACTTCTTTCAGCCCCTCATGCAGAAACCACTGATAGGAGTTCTTCTGAACTTCGATCAGGTTCGGCATTTCCAGAACCTCTTTCTGTCGTGCATAAGTCATACGCGTGTTCTTTCCAGAAGCAGTCGCGCGGATTCTGTTCTTTTCCATCGACAATTTCACCCCGTTCTTTATGATTTAGCGCCTATTTATCAAATTCGACTCTACAAATAAGCATACCACACCACAATAGTGCACTATACATTCTACTATAAGGCTGACTATGAGTCAACCATTATTTTCCCGGTTTTCGAAAAAAACACCTTTTCGAAAACCTGATATAACAACAAACCGCCCACGAAATATCTTCCGTAAGCGGTTTATCTTCTTCATATTCGCATATCCTCTCAACCTGCCAAACGGCCTGCCCGACGATTGTTTCTCCTCAACCCGACAGAATCGTTTTAACGATTCTGTCAGTCGAAACATAGAAATTGTTAGATAGCGTTCTTCAGCTATCTTAAAATTTCTTTTCGACTTCCTATTTGAGCGTAACCTTAGCTCCCTCAGCTTCGAGTTTTGCCTTGATGTCGTCAGCTTCCTCTTTGGATGCTGCTTCTTTCACCATCTTCGGTGCGGAATCTACAAGGTCTTTTGCTTCTTTCAAGCCGAGGCCTGTTGCTTCACGAACAACTTTGATAACCTTAACTTTGTTCGGGCCAACCTCTGTCAGCTCAACGTCGAACTCTGTCTTCTCTTCTACTGCTGCGCCAGCGTCGCCGCCTGCTGCTGCAACTACTACGCCTGCTGCTGCGGATACACCGAACTCTTCTTCGCAAGCTTTTACCAAATCATTCAATTCCAGTACTGTCAACTCTTTGATTGCATCAATTAATTCCTGAGCAGTTAATTTTGCCATGATAATTTACCTCCATTTTTTATTTAATCATCTGATTTACTGTTATGCAGCTTTTCAGCCGCAGCTCATTTTCCTATTCAGCCGCAGGAGCTTCTTCTGCGGGCGCCGCAGGCTCTTCTTTTGCAGGAGCTTCGCATGCCGATGCGCCGCCTTTTTCCGCCAGCTGGTTCATTACGCGGGCAAAGTTCGTAATCGGGGACTGCATGCTTCCAAGCAGTCTGGAAATAAGTTCTTCTCTGGAAGGAATCTTGGATATGTTGATAATGCCTTCCGCATCATAAGCAGCGCCTTCCACAATGCCGCCTTTGACTTCGAGCTTGTCTGCGGTCTTTGCGAACTTGCAGATAACTCTCGCCGGCGCCGTTGCATCTTCGGTGGAAATCGCAAGCGCGCTCGGTCCTTCCAGATAAGGAAGAAGCGCTTCGCATTTAGTGCCTTTGAACGCAAAATTCATCATTGTGTTCTTATAGACCTTGTAGTTGATTCCCGCTTCACGAAGCTGTTTACGAAGTTCCGTATCCTGTTCTACCGTAAGGCCGCGGTAATCAACAAGAACAACGGACTGCGCATCTTTAATCGCTGCGGAAATCTCCTCAATGACAGGTTTCTTCAATTCAATTTTTGCCATTTTATTTACCTCCTTATAGATTTTACGCCGACCCCTATATGACAGGATGAGTAGAGTAAAGGCAATATAAAAAACCTCCCTGAAGACAGGAAGGTTCGCAGTTTCATCATAAACTCTTCTCCTCGGCAGGCGATATTCTTACGCCGTCACGGCACCTGCTGTCTTCGGCATGGTCAAACGACCTCATATAATATAGCATATCTGTTTTTCCGCTGTCAATACTTTTTCTGAAAATCCTGCCCGATTGCGCGATTCCTGCCCGAATACTGCGCCGGTTGCGCCGATTTCAGAAACAGCCCGCGCCTGTGTCTGGCGGGAAACCGTGCACCGGCGGGTGTAAAATACCCGTACAAACGGTATCCGGTCCCTTCCGGCAAAATCTAAGGAAGCGCAACATATCCGTCTTCATCAATCTGCACGTTCGGAGACATGCGGCGCATTTCGACAAGCACCCTCGCTTTTTCTTCTCCTTCAAGCAGGCTTGTCCGGCAGTTATCCTGCCTGCATGGGAGAAACTGAAAGCTCTGCAGCCCCTCTTCCGATACCGTTACTTTCACCATCCCCGTATCGAGCGGCTTGGAATTAAACCAGAAATTGCCGAGGCTGTATATCACGGGAACGCCGTTTATGATATCGATCTTCTGCAAAATATGCGGATGATCGCCGATGATCAGGTCCGCTCCAGCTTCCGCCAGCTCCGGCGCCTGCTTGTTCTGCAGCCAGTCCGTTTCTTCCTGGTTCTCCGTCCCCCAGTGAATATAAACGATCACGAAATCGCTCTCCTCTTTCGCCTGCGCCACGGTCTGCATCAGCTTTTCTCCGTTCAAACAGCGGAAAACGCCGGGTGATGTCTCCGTCGCCCCTTTTGTATCCGGATTGTCCAGACGCTCGATCTGCGTTGCGGAAATAATTGCGATCTTCATATCGTTGATAATGAAATAGACCGGAGAAGAAGCTTCCTGTTCATTTATACCGGCCCCCACATAAGGAATCCCTTCTCCCCGCAGGACCTGCATCGTATCAAGAAATGCCTGTTCCCCGTAATCATAGGCGTGATTGTTGGCGAGCGATACAATATCCACGCCAAGATCCGTCAGATAAGAAACGTACTCCGGCCTGGCCCGGAACGTAAACTGTTTTTCCGGTATGGGCGCACCGCCCTCCGAATAGGCAAATTCATTGTTAAGCATCATAATGTCGGCGCTCTGCATTTCCCCGATCAAATCCGGCGCAATCCCGCTTCCGATATCGCCGCCGTTTTGCAGGAGTTTGGCCATCACGCTGTAATTGGGGTCAAACAGGATATCTCCTGCAAAAGTAATCGTCACGGAATCCTCGGAAAAAGCTTCTTTCGCATAGATGTTATGCTCTGCCATATAAGCCTCGTCCTGAAGAATACCGCCATACCGGCTGCTGTCCGAGGCATTTTCCACGGTTTTGGCCCCGTCTTCCTCCCCGTTGCTCTTTTCATCCGCTTCGGCTTTCCCGTCGTCCGCCGCCGGTTCCTCCGTTACTGTTTCTTTTTTCACCCGAAAATCCTGACGGTCCGGTTCATCCGCCGAGCCGACATACAGCCAGGCAAGCATCAGAAATACCCCGGCCGATATGACAAAAATCAGGGTAAATATAAATGGCGCCATGAAATTGGATTTCTTTTTTTTACGTTTCTTTCTTCCTTTACTGCCCATTACCGTTATTTCACTTTCCTTCACGCCGCCACAGGCAGCACAGATACTCCGTCAAACATAATATTGAAAAAATCGAAATGCCCAGATTTCTGTATGTTACATCCGCATGTATGTAAGAATGATTCATCGCCGCCGCATACCAGGCAAACGGATATGCAGCAATAATCAGATGTGATACCATTAATTCTTTTTCTGTTTTCAGACGGTTCTTTCCAAACCCGTAAAACGACAGCGCAAACGCGCCGAACACCGCCAGCACATAGGGATATTTCCCCAAAATCCATTTTTCAGCCCAGAACCCAAAATAGCCGGTTCCCCAAAGGAACGAATTCCACAGAACTGCTTTCGCGGAGCCCTTCCCTCTGCCCCCCGTCCGCAGATACAAGAAGCATCATAGCCGCCAGCGCCATCCTGATGTCTTTTAAATATGCCTTCATTTCTTTCCTGATTCCTTCGGAAAGCAAAAATACACAAAAAGATTCCCACCGTTTCCAGCAGGAATCTCCTCAAACAAATTAATATTTTGCTGTGCTTACCTTCACGCCGGGGCCCATTGTCGCGGAAAGCGTAATGCTTTTTAAGAACTGTCCCTTTACCGCTGAAGGTCTTGCCTTTGCAATCGCTTCCATCAACGTGTCAAAATTCTCCTGTAATTTTGCTTCGTCAAAAGAAACTTTTCCGATCGGCACATGGATAATGTTTGCCTTATCCAGTCTGTACTCGATCTTACCTGCTTTGATATCATTTACTGCTTTGGTTACGTCCATCGTTACCGTGCCGGCTTTCGGGTTCGGCATCAGGCCTTTCGGACCAAGCACCTTACCAAGCCGTCCTACAACGCCCATCATATCGGGAGTTGCTACTACAACGTCGAAATCCAGCCAGCCTTCGTTCTGAATCTTCGGAATCAGCTCATCGCCGCCTACATGATCAGCGCCCGCAGCCTCTGCTTCGGCAATTTTATCGCCTTTGGCAAATACAAGCACTTTAACCGTCCGTCCCGTACCGTTCGGCAATACAACCGCACCGCGGATCTGCTGTTCCGCGTGACGTCCGTCACAGCCTGTCTTAATATGAACTTCTACGGTCTCGTCAAATTTTGCCGTAGATGTTTTCTTTACTAACGCAACTGCTTCTGCCGGCTCGTACTGAATTTTACGGTCTACCAGCTTCGCAGCTTCCTGATATTTCTTACCATGTTTCATGTCCGTTCCTCCATATTTACTCTTCTACTGTGATGCCCATACTTCTTGCGGTACCGGCGATCATGCTCATAGCTGCTTCAACACTTGCCGCATTTAAATCGGGCATTTTAAGCTCTGCAATTTCCTGGATTTTCGCTTTGGAAATTGTCGCAACTTTGGTCTTGTTCGGTACTGCCGAACCGGACTTGATGTTGCATGCTTTCTTCAAAAGAACCGCAGCCGGCGGAGTCTTTGTAACGAAACTGAAACTTCTGTCTGCATATACTGTGATAACGACCGGAATGATCACGTCGCCCTTATCAGCAGTTCTCGCGTTGAACTGTTTGGTAAATTCAACGATGTTTACGCCATGCTGTCCGAGTGCGGGACCAACCGGCGGCGCTGGTGTAGCTTTACCAGCAGGAATCTGTAACTTGATATATCCTTCTACTTTCTTTGCCATAACGGCACCTCCTAAATATAATGTGGTATAGGCGAACACATTTCCTTCGGCTCTGCCGAAGTGTTCTCCCACACATATCTAAACCGCGTGAGCGGAATAAATATCTCGGTCAAAACTATTTTAAATTTCTGACTTCCGCGAAACTGATCTCTACCGGCGTTTCCCGGCCGAACAGCTCCACATTGATCGTAGCCGTCTGCTTGCCGTAATCCATTCTCTGGACAACGCCGACCGTATCTTTCCAGACGCCCGCAACGACCGCAATGGTATCCCCTTCCGTAAAATCCACCGTAACGTTCTCGACTTTAATTCCGAGCGGTTTCATCTCCGCTTCCGAAAGCGGCACCGGCTTGCTTCCCGGCCCGACAAATCCCGTAACACCTCTCGTATTCCGGACTACATACCATGTGTCGTCGTTCATAACCATATTAATCAGAACGTAACCCGGAAACATTTTCTTCTGGACATTTTTCCTGGCGCCGTTTTTCATTTCCATGACTTCCTGCATCGGAACCCGGACTTCCAGAATCTCTTCTTCCAGGTGTCTGTTCTCAATTGTTTTCTCAATATTGGCTTTCACCTTATTTTCATACCCGGAATAAGTATGAACAACATACCAATTTGCTTCTGCCATATGATTACCCTCGCTCTACAATGTTGTCAGGAAATCGACGCCATACTGAAGCGCGAAATCCAGCACGGTAATAATAATGCCTACCACAACCGAAATTGCAACTACCGCAACGGACTGCTTCAAAAGGGAATCTTTATCCGGCCAGCTGATTTTCTTAAATTCAGCTTTTACGCCATTCCAGAATTTAACCGGTTTGGACGTCTTGTCTGCTTTGACTGATTTTGCAGAATCTCCCATATTTAATAACCATGCCTTTCTTTCTGCCTGCGGTATCTGTGTCGAAAGACGCAGATTCGCGGTTGAAAAATCTATTGTTCAACCCGGCCATACCTTTCATTCAACCCGCTTTAACCGGCGGGCATCCACGAAATCTTATTTGGTTTCCTTGTGCATAGTATGCGTTTTGCAAAATCTGCAATATTTCTTTGTCTCCATTCTGTCCGGATGGGTTTTCTTATCTTTCGTAGTATTGTAATTACGCTGTTTGCATTCTGTACATGCCAATGTGATTCTTGTACGCATTCCTGTTACCTCCGCTTGCTTCTGTTAAATTTGAGCATAAAAAAAAGACCTGTATTCATCTTGTCTGTATACTATATCACAGCCCCTTTTTTTCGTCAACCGCTTTATATAATTTATTGCCGCAAGTTATGAATTTATTTTTCCGGAGCCCTTTTCCACTCTGAAAAAAACGCAAAAAGTCGCAGAAAAATATTAATAATATGGAAAAATCATCCGATATGTAATATAAGGTATGTTGTATATGTATGCGTACTATTCTGACTCAGGAGCGGGGTAAGACCATGAATATAATGAATGCAAATCAGTCGATGGGCTTCTCGCCCGTCAGTCAGCAGACTCAGGACAGCCATGAGCAGCAAATCCAGAAACAGATCATGAATCTTCAGGAAAAAATGCGGGATGTCACTTACAGCAGCGAGATGTCTTCCGAGGAAAAGAGCGATAAAAAGAAAGCGCTTCAGGAACAGATTCAGAGCCTGAACAGCGAACTGAAACAGTATCAGCTCCGGAAACGTCAGGAAGAGGCCGAAAAGCGTCAGGAGGAAGCCGCCAGAAAGCAGAAAGAAGAAGCTTCCGGTCAGGAAGCCGAAACGGCTGACGGCAGGGCCGCCGGTGCGGATACCGCGGAAGAAGTCGTGCTTTTTCCGGAATCGGACGCATCGAAAGCCATTCTTTCCAACTCCAACACGAAAGAGCATCTTGCCAGCCTGCAGAAAGTCCGGAACGATCTGGAAGGAAAACTGCGCACTGCCGATTCGGAAGAAGAAAAAGCCAAACTGCGGAAACGCATCAGCAATGTTTCAAGAGGGATGGGCATCAAAGTACAGAAGATCAAAGATACCGTTACCGACAGACAAAGCGACTCGCAGTCCCCGAAAAACGGAAGCGCCAGGTCTTCGCATGAATCCCGGGAGGACTCCTTTGTACAGGGTAAAGTGCTTATCACGCGCCAAAAAAACTGAGTTAATTTGGAAGGCATACTTATATAGAATCGTATAATCATTATTTCGGCACAGGGCAACGGATAGCCGGCCGGGTTCACATGATATCAGATTTCACGGAAGAAAGGAGGAATATCATGGCCTATAATACGATTGACAACTATTCCAATATTTATAATTACTATATGACGACTTATGCACCCAAGTCGAGCACACCTTACGACACGCATAAGAAGAGCGAACTCCGCAGCGTCTATAATTCCATCGTGAAGATGAATAAGGAAGCTCCTATCTATATTCTGGATACCAGCCGGGAATCATGCGAATTCGCTGTCGGTATGAAAGAAAATGCGAGAGAGCTTCGCAATACCATTGCATCTCTTGGCGACCTCAGCGAAAACGAAATGCTGAATAAAAAGGCTGCCTATTCCAGCAATGAAAATATTGCATCCGCTTCCTATATTGGTACGCCGACGGACAGCGTAAGCGCTCCTTCCGTTGAAATTGAGGTTCATTCCCTTGCCACAACACAGGTAAACACGGGAAATTATCTTCCCGGAGCCGAAAAAGTGGAACTCTCTCCGGCAACCTATTCCTTTGATATCGGAATAGACGATCTGAACTATGAATTTCAGTTTTCGATTAAACCGGAAGACACAAACAGGGATGTTCAGGACCGTCTCAGCCGCCTGATCAACAATGCCAATATCGGCATTTCCGCTCAGGTTGTGACGAATGATGAGAACAATTCCGCCCTGCGTCTGGAATCCAACGCAACCGGATTAAAAAATAATAAAACCGACATTTTCCATGTATCGGATCATCGCACGAGCAAGACCGCCGGTACCGTCGAATATCTCGGACTGGATAATCTTTCCGTATCCGCTTCCAACGCCAGCTTCGTGTTAAACGGTGAAGAACGCACATCGCCTTCCAACAGCCTGAACGTGGGACGGATGTATCATGTGACGTTAAACGGCGTCAGCAGCGAAGAAGGCGAAACCGCTTCCATCGGTTTGAAAACGGATGTTGAGTCACTGACCGAAAATATCAATACGCTGGTAAGGGGATATAATTCTTTCCTGCGCGCTGCGGCGGAATACAGTGACAGACAGCCCAAGAGCAACCGTATCGTTCAGGAAGTCGGCAGCATTTCCCGCTTCTATGCGCGCGGCCTCACTTCCGCCGGTCTGAACCTGAACCTTGACGGTACACTGGAAGTCGATAGCGACGCAATTCAGAAAACGGCGGCAGGCAGCGATGCCAAAGCGGCGTTTTCCTCCATCATGGATTTTACGCAGTCGCTTGTCCGTAAATCCAACCAGATCTCGTTGGATCCGATGAATTATGTCAATAATATTGTTGTCGCATATAAGAATCCCGGCAAAAACTTCGCAACGCCTTATATCACAAGCGCGTACAGCGGGATGATGTTTAACAGTTACTGCTAAATACGGGAAAAAGTTCTGATCCCACAATTTTATGTTCAATAAAAAATCGCCGCTCGGCAGCGGCGATTACAAGAATGCTTCGCATTCTCCCCTGAAATGGTTTCTGTTACAGCAATTTCCTAAATAGAATAAAAAAGAACTTCCGGAAGATACTCCCGGAAGTTCTTTTTTGATGCCGGCCTTTTATAACGGAATATTTCCGTGTTTTTTCTCCGGCAGTTTCGCTTGTTTGTTTTTCAGTCCATGCAATGCCTTGAGCAGCGCTTCTCTCGTTTCTTCCGGTTTTATCACTTCGTTGACATAGCCTCTCGCCGATGCCACGTAAGGATTTAAGAAACGTTCCTCGTATTCCGCCTTACACTGTTCGCGCATGGCCGCCGGATCGGGAGCCGCTTTGATTTTTTTCTTAAATGCGATGTTGACCGCGCCGTCCGCTCCCATAACCGCAATTTCCGCAATCGGCCACGCGTAAACGATATCCGCGCCCATCTCCTTTGAATTCATTGCGATATAGGCTCCGCCGTAGGCTTTCCGCATAATCAGGGATATTTTCGGTACCGTGGCTTCGGAATAGGCGTAGAGAATTTTTGCTCCATGCCGGATAATACCGCTGTGCTCCTGGGCCGTTCCGGGTAAAAACGCGGGCACGTCGATCAGTGTCACCAGCGGAATATTAAAGCAGTCGCAGAAACGAATGAAGCGCGCGATCTTATCCGACACATGATAATCGAGAGAACCGCCCATAACATTCGGCTGATTGGCAATAAAACCGACTACCTTGCCTTCCATACGGCCCCAGCCCACAACGCCGTTCATAGCGAACTCTTTCTGTACTTCGAAAAAACTGCCTTCGTCAACAATGCAGTCAATGACCTCTTTTACATCATAAGCGTGTCTCGAATTATCCGGCACGATATCCCTGATCTTGGCCGCCTTCGCCTTTGCCGCATTCTCTCCCCGGCTGAATCTGCCAAAGACTCTGCTTCCAACGCCCTGCAAACGGCTCTGACGCTCCTTTGTCTCGATAACGGGAGGTTTTTCCGTATTATTGCCCGGCAGATAGGATAACAGCTTGCGGACGCCCATCAGGCATTCCCCTTCCGAATCGTAAGTAAAATGGGAAACACCGCTCTTTCTGGCATGAATCTCCGCGCCGCCGAGCTCTTCCACCGACACTTCTTCATTGATAACGGTCTTGACCACATTGGGGCCCGTAATGAACATCTTGGAGATGTCTTTTACCATAAAAATGAAGTCACAAATCGCAGGCGCATAACACGCGCCTCCCGAACAGGGACCCAGAATTACCGCAATCTGCGGAATCACGCCGGACGCCTGCGTATGCCGCAGAAACATGCCGCTGTAACCGCTCAGGGAGGAAATTCCCTCTTCGATGCGGGCGCCGCCGCTGTCGTTTATGCAAATGAGCGGTGCGCGCATCTGCATCGCCATATCCTGAATCCTGCATATTTTAAAGGAATGATATTCCCCCAGCGTTCCGCCGATTACCGTAAAATCCTCGCTGGATACGAATACCAGCCGTCCGTCGATTTCACCGTATCCCGTAACGACGCCGTCGCCCGGCACACGCCTTTTATCCAAATCAAAATCGTCAATTCTGGATTCCACAAACCCGTCCACTTCTACAAAAGTATCCTTATCGAGAAGCACTTCTATCCGCTCTCTCGCTGTCATCTTTCCGCCCGCATGCTGTTTTTCCACTCTGGCTTTCCCGCCTCCCGCAAGCGCCTTTTTCCGCCTCTCTTCCAGTCCCTGAATTGCCTCATCCCAGTTCATCATGAAACCTCCTGACATTGCACACTTTGTTTTGATATTTGATTCCCAATTATTTTCCACAAATACTTTGAATTGCTAATACTTTGAAATTCAAATTATTCAAGATGATTATAGCAGTTCTGCGCCTGTTGTCAAGGGCCTGCGGCGAAGAAAATGTATGAAAATAAGAATCGCGGACCGCGCTTCCCCCGCCATTCGGGACCGGCACGGAGCGTCATGCTATGGCGGAGGCCCTTGAAGAGCGCCGGCACTTAGCGAAAAGGCAGTCTTGCTGCATTTGAGCTTAGTACCGCTGCGACTCTTCGCGGAGCGCAAGTGTGCCTCCAAAGAGCATGACGCTCCGTGCCGGTCCCGAATGGCGGGGGAAGCGTACATAAATACAGCCAGGGCTGTTACGCCCTGGCCGTTTCCTCTTCTGTCATCTGTAAAGCTGCCGCGATCACTTTGTCCATATCATAATACTGGTATGCTCCCAGACGCCCGCCGAACAGAACCTGCGGCTGTGCTTCGGCTAACTTCCGGTACGCGGCAAATAAGGTATTGTTTTTCTCATTGTTGACCGGGTAATAGGGTTCCTCTCCCGGTTTCCATTCGGTCGGGTACTCTCTCGTGATAACGGTTCCCGGCTGTTTTCCAAATTCAAAATGTTTGTGCTCGATAATTCTCGTCCAGGCGGTCTCTCTGTCCGTATAATTGACCACCGCATTGCCCTGATAGTTATCACATTCAGGCAGTTCTTCCTGTTCGAAGCGCAGGGCCCGATACTCCAGATGCCCCAGCCGATACTGAAAGAACTCGTCGATCATCCCCGTATAAAGTACTTTGGAAAAGGTATTTCCCTGTCCGTCAGCAAATTCCGTTTTGCCTTCCATCGGAGAAGACTTTATATATTCCTGATAGCTGACGCCGGTCTTTACTTCAATGCCGTCCAGCATCTTTTCCACAATGCGGGTATAGCCGCCGACCGGAATCCCCTGATGGGGATCGTTAAAATAATTGTTGTCATAGGTAAATCGAAGCGGCAGTCTTTTGATAATAAAAGCAGGCAGCTCTTTGCAGTCCCGCCCCCACTGTTTCTCCGTATAACCTTTGACAAGTTTCTCGTACACATCTCTTCCTGCCAGAGAAAGCGCCTGCTCTTCCAGATTCCGGGGCTCATCAATATGAAGCGCTTCGATCTGTCTCGCGATTTCCTCTTTCGCCTCTTTCGGCGTTACAACACCCCACATTTTACTGAAAGTGTTCATGTTAAAAGGAAGATTGTACAGTTCCTCATGGTACCTCGCTATCGGCGAGTTGATGTAATGATTGAAAGATGCAAACTGTCCGATGTAATTCCATATTTTCTCATCCGATGTGTGGAAAATATGTGCGCCATATTTATGAACATTGATATCCAGAATCGATTCCGTATAAATGTTGCCGGCAATGTGTTCTCTTCTGTCAATCACAAGTACCCTTCTGCCTCTTTTGTTCATCTCATATGCGAACACCGCCCCGAACAGTCCGGCGCCGACGATCAGATAATCGTACCGCATCATTGTTCCGCTGCCTGATACTTCTCAAGCTGTGCATAGTCTTCCATCAGCTCCAGCGCTTTCTTTCTGCCGGTCTTGTTCAGCTTGATATAATACTGCATGACTCTGTTTTCGAGAATCTTGCTGCCCAGCGGGCTTTTCTTATCAAGCGGGGAAAAATCTACGGGGTTCAGATTCAGTTTGTCACACATTCTGATAACAGTTCCGTATGCCATTCCTTCGATGCCTCTGTCAAGAGCCGTTACGAGCGTAGAATAGGGAATTTCCATCTCAATTGCAAATTGTCTTACGCTCTTATACTGTGTTAAAATCTCTGTCTTTAAAATTTCTGCCTTGGTCATAAACCAGTCCTCCTTAAAAGTAATCATTATACTCACCGAGAAGATAATTCCCCCTTATCTCCCATGACTTATAAATACTTTACCACATCTGCCTGTGAAAAGGAACCACTTATTCCATTCTTTTAACGAAATTTCGTTACTTTGGTTAAAATAGCAAAAAATCCACCTCTTTTATTGGGCAAAAAGCATAGAAAAAACATGGAAAAATTAGGGGAATTTAAAGGTTGCGGAATCCTCAGAACATGATAAAATGGTCTCATATAAGATTTTTAATACCAGCAAAAGAAAGGCATGATGACTACCATGTTACCCGTATCTGTCTGCATGATCGCGAAGAACGAAGATATCCATATCGAGGAATGTTTAAAGAGGCTGCGCCCCTGTAAATTTGAAATTATCGTTGTCGATACCGGTTCCGTTGACCGGACTGTGGAGACCGCACAAAAATATACCGATAAAGTTTTTCATTTTGACTGGTGCGACGATTTCAGCGCCGCCAGAAATTTCTCCGTCTCCCAGGCCTCAAACGACTGGGTTCTTGTCATCGACTGTGACGAATATCTGGAAAATATCAATCTCGCGGACATTCAGGAAACGCTGGAAGACCATCTTCACGCCGTCGGCATGATTGTACGCAACAATCCATACACCTTACAGGGTGTCCGTTCCGTCATGTCCGAACGCATCGGAAGACTTTTTAACCGGAAATACTGCCACTATGAAGGCATCGTCCATGAACAGGTTACGACGCTTGACGGAAAAGAACCGGATACCTTTCCGATTCCCCTGACTTTTTACCATGAAGGCTATGTAACAGAATCGGATAAACGGCTGCGCGCCACCCGTAATCTGGAAATGCTGCTGCACGATCTGGAACTGAAAGGGCCGAATCCCTATATCTATTTCCAGCTCGGCCAGAATTACATTTCCCTTAACGATCTGGAAAAAGCCGCCTATTACCATAAACTTGGACTGGATCTCAACGCGGATCCCAATTCCGCCTTTGTCCAGAGCATGACCGAAACCTACGGCTACTGCCTGATCGAACTTGCCAAATACGATCTCGCAATGACCTTAGAAGACAAATACGAGCAGTTTTCCCATCATGCCGATTTCGTCTATATGATGGGTGTCATTTACATGAAAAAAAATATGTGGGAAAACGCAATCCGCGAATTTACAAAGGCCGCTGCCCTGACTTCTTACTCCCGTAAGGGCGTCAACAGCTACCGCGCCTACTACAATATCGGTTCCATTTATGAAACGATGGGCGATAAAGAAAAGGCAAAAGAATACTACCAAAAATGCGGCGACTACAACAACGCCCTGAAGAAATTAGAAGAACTGTAACCCGTCACTGTGCCTTGCCAAGATTGGAAAAATCAAAACAATGCTGCCGATATCCGTTTGTATCATTGCCAGAAATGAAGAACGCCACATAGAAGAATGCCTGAAAAGCCTGAAACCCTACCATTGTGAGATAGTTTTGGTCGATACGGGCTCCACCGACAATACCCTGGCCCTCGCGGCCGGATATACCGATCAGATCTATCACTTCGACTGGTGCGATGATTTCAGCGCCGCTAAAAACTATGCGGTCAGCAAAGCTTCCAATGACTGGATTCTCAGCATCGACTGCGACGAATATCTGGAAAGCATCGACATAAAGAAACTTTCCGCACTGATGGAACGGCATCCCCAAAAAGCCGGCCGCATCCTGCTGCGCAACCGCTTCAGGCAGGACGGGCTGGTCAGCTTCGAACACGTGCGGCTCTGCCGCTTTTTCAACCGGAACTGCTATCATTTTACGGGGAAAATCCATGAGCAGGTGACGCCGAAACCGGCCTGTACGAACGCGGAAGACGCATACAATTCCGAGGCCGTTTCCGGCCCGTGCGCCAATGTACCGATATCAGCCGACACCCCTGACAGATCGCCGGCCATGCCGGCTGTAAACGTTCCGATCAGCGTTCTCCATGTCGGTTATGATACCTCCGAAGAAGAAATGCAGTCAAAATCCCGCCGGAACATTGCCCTGCTGGAACAGGAGCTTAAATCCGCCGGTCCCGACGCTTATCTCTATTACCAGCTCGGACAAAGCTGCATGAAGCTCAAAGACTATGAGAAAGCTTATGAATGGTTTCATCTGGGACTTTCCATGGATTTGGAACCCTCTCAGGATTATGTTCAGAATATGGTGGAATCCTACGGATACTGCCTGTTAGATATGAAACGTTTCGAAGAGGCCCTGGGACTTGAGAATATTTATGAAGTCTTTGCCGTCCGGGCCGATTTCGTCTTTCTGATGGGCCTGATCTACATGAACAACGGCCTGTTCGCAGAAGCCATCGAAGCGTTCGAGAAGTGTACCACTATGGAACAGTTTTCCGTAGAAGGCATTAACAGCTACCGCGCTTACTATAATATCGGCGTCATATATGAGTGCACCGGACATGCGGATGAGGCCAGGAAATATTATAAGAAATGCGGCGGGTTCGGGATGGCGCAAAGCAGACTGCGTGAACTGTTGTAATTTCCATCCCGTCATACGCTCCGTCAGGATTCCCCGTCCCGCAGGCTCCGCACCGTTTCCGCAAGCCCTTTGCGCATGTGTGTCTGCGGCTTCCAGCCGAGTCCCTCTATTTTTTCCGTATCCAGAAGCGCTCTCGTCGCAGTCGAATATCCGGCCTGCTCGGCCGCATCCGGCACCTCAAACGTGACTTTCACCCCATTGTCTTCTGCCAGCCATTCCGTAATCTGCCGCAGGGTCACTTCCGATTTCAAATCCGAAATATTATAGGCTTCGCCGCTTTTCCCTTTCAGCAATACCGTCAGAATGCCCATCGCCGCATCCGGCGCATAAGTATAGGAATACAACTGCGTGCCCGCGCTTTTTAAAATAATATCCTCTCCGGCCGCCGCCTTCTTAATGAACTGCGCGATCGCTTTGGAATCCGAAGGAAGCATCGTCGGCCCGTAAACCCGGCTCAGCCTGGGAATGACAAAGTCAAGCCGGTGCGTCTGTCCGTAAGCATTGCACAGCGTTTCTCCCACCCGCTTGCTCTCCGGATATCCCGCCCGCAGCGTATTGCAGTTCAGATATCCAAGATAGTCTTCCCTGAACCTGTCCGCATCGCCCCGGTTTTCCCCGTAAACCTCTACCGAGGAAACAAAGCAAAACCGCTCCGTTTTATGCGCGACCGCATAATCCAGCAGATTTTTTGTCCCGATGACATTGGCCGTAATCGTTCCGATGGAATCCTGGGAATACTGTAACGGATGCGTATTGCTCGCCGCGTGTATCACATAATTCACCTGTCCGCACTCCGGGATTTCCCGGTTTACGTCACAGGCTATATACCGGAAAGATTCTTCGTCCCAATATTCGGCAAGCCGTTTCTCCGCGCCCGATCTGTTCCTGCTCAGCGCGATGACGCGGATGGGTTCTACGTCCGCATGTGCCCGATTGTACCGCATCAGCACATCGATCATACTTTTTCCGATCATGCCTGTGGCACCGGTCAGAAGAATTGTCTTACCGGAAAGCGGAGACAGGGACAATACGGTCTCTGCCGTCTGCATTGCCGCATTTCCCTCATATGCGTATTGATCATTCCTTTGATTTACCTGCGTCATTCCGATTGCCACACCTTTCCTTTATTCCGTTTACTTTCCAATTACGTCAGCCACCTTTTTCCCGCGTATACAATTTTTAATTTATCTTTATTTTTCTGAAAATAAAGCGTCGTCAGATTTTCTCCCATATATCCTGCGAAACGATCTGCCCGCTCCCGGCCTTCAGGCGTCGTAAGTTCTTCCGCACGGCTCAGAACGGAAAACAGAAAATCGCAATAGTCGTCAAACACTTCCGCTTTCGCAATCAGCATATTGAAATTAAAAAAATGCTGTTCCCCGTTTTCAACCATCTGCCGGTATGCCCGGTCATAATCGGGCGCAGTCTCTTCCAGCGCCCGCAGCATCGCTTTCCAATCCGCTTCTTTGATATAGCGAAGATGCTGTGCGGAGATATTTGGATAATGCACGGACGGATAAGGAAGTATCACATCCCATTCCTCCGGTATTACCAATAAAGACCGCATCTGTTCGTCCGTGATGTCAAAAATGCGCCGGTAATGGCATAATCCTTTATAAGCGGCATCGCTGTTCTTCCATGCGTAATAAGCCGCTGTCAGTTCACAGTAATTGCGGTTTTTGCAGGAGATATTTTCTCCCGTATCATCCCGGAGACCGGAAACGATCTGCTCCGTAAGCGCGGCCCCAACCTGAATCGGCACCACATAAAGCGGTGCCTGAACCGGATTCTGCAAAGGACGGTCCACATGACATTTGGCCTGGAATACTTCAGGATATATCCCCGGGGCTTGTGCCCGCTTCCCGCCGTCTTCCAGCAGCCGCTCTACCGTACGGCAATCCGGCCGGCTGCCGTAGTAGGCTTCCAGAAACCTGTTTTCCAGCTCTCCGGTAAACAGAACAATGCGGGAATCCTCTATCTGCAAAGTATGTAAAGACGCGGTGATTGCCGCATGATGCGTCTCCGGAGCCGCCACCAGGTAATACAGCGGAAAGTCCTGTGTCCGCAGTTCCTGCCGCCAGTCGGACAGCCTTTTTACGGGAATCCCGTCGATTTCCGGCGGATTCTCATCCTGTTTTCCTTCTGCCGGATCCGATACCAGAAAGAAAAGGGGGGTTTTCCGGTACAGGGATTTCATGGCGGTATAGAGGCCGGTGGCGACAATGCCGGCGCCGTAGATGCAGAAGGGGGAGGCTGGAATCTGAAACGGCATAATAACGTTCTCATTTTGATGCTCCACATCCGCTCCTGCGGCATCCAGGTTAATCGTTGAAAACATTTTTTTCCCAACCTTCTTCATCTATGCCGTTCCTTTCTTTTACATCAGAAATTTCCTTCATGCCTGCAGCCCAAGCGCCCTCATAGCTTCCGCTGAAAAAATCAGCTCTTCATCGATTAAATGTATCTTTTCCGCCGGGTATTTTTTCACAAGATCTTCATATAGAGCCTGCCTTGCTTTCGCATAAGTAATGGCAACAATCATGGCATCATATTTCCTCTCCGAAATAAGTTCCGGGTTTTCCACCGGCAGACCCATTTTCTGAAATTCCCTGTAATTCCTGTCTGCCCATGCCACAACATGACAAAACCGGCTTTTTTTCAGCCAGGTAAAAAGACGCTGACCATAAGTCCCGGCCCCGTAAAGCACCACATCCGCTCCCCGCCTCACTTTTGGAAAGGGAAATAAATATTCCAGTTCAGCGTATCCCCGGTACAGCCCGTCCGCCCTCGGAATCATCAGAAACAAAACATATTTTTTCCACTGATCTCTCAGGTCATAAACTGAAATATACTTCGCGAGTTCTTTGTCTACAGAATGGTACAGGATACGGAACTGCTCTCTTTCCTTCTCATAATCCTGCTGCCTCTTCACCATAGAAGACGCCGTCTGGCGGTAATGGTACAAACATTCCCGCATAATATAAATACTGTTTACGTTTAACAGGCACGGGTATACACACGCCGCATCCTCTCCCATCATAAGGCGTTCGTCTACCGCCATCTGAAAATCCTTGACGCAGTTTTTCCGAAACAGTTTATCCCATATTCCAGGAAAAATGCCCCATTCAAAGAAAGCATCCTTGACGATCATGCCGGGATATACTTCTCTTTTTAACGCCTCTTTTTCATATCTTCCCTCCGGGATTCCGTGAAAAACCTGTCTGCTCACGTTCCCGGTATCCTCATATCTTCCACACATGACAACGTCCACATTCTGCTCCGTTATCGCATGATACATCCGCTCAAACATAACCGGCTCTATCCAGTCGTCGCCGTCCACACAGGCAATATATTCTCCGGAGGCAGCCCGGACACCCGCCTTGCGCGCGCTCACAAGCCCGCCGTTCTCTTTATGGATAACGGTAATGCGGGCATCTCTCCTGCCGTAATCTTCACAAATATCATAGCAGCCATCCGTGGAACCATCATCCACCAGTATTATTTCCAGATCCCGATGTGTCTGGGCGCATATGCTCTCTATGCACTGTGGCAGCCAGCCGGCGATATTATAAATTGGAACAATGACACTAATCATGGAAGTCTTCTCTGATCTTTCTCACCAACATTTTTTTCAGAAACAAGTCATAATGATTACAGATGATGATCTGTTCTTCTTTCACGCCCATTCCCTCAAGCTGCGCTTTCATCTCCTGATCATGAACGGCATTTGCAATCATAAAAACAGCGTCCGGATATTTTCTTACGCCTTCTTCCGGCGGTAAAACCGAAATCCCGTTCATCTTCCGGTTCCATTTCCACGAAGCATTATCAATTCCGGATACGGCAGGCATTCCGATTTGTTCCAGATAACAGTTGACAAGAAAACCCAGATTGCCCATGCCAAAGATCAATGTATCCTGTTCCCGCTCCAATGAATTGATCTTCCGCCGTGTCTGCTCCCATGCGGCATCATCCCTTTTCATAAAATACAGAAATTCCTCTAAGGATTTCCGCCCTGTGTCGCACAGCATCCGCTCTTTATCGGAAAGTTCCGTTCCCAGATAAGATTCCGCCTTCATTTCCTCCCGGATTTCCTGATAAAAAAGCGAAAGATACTCCGCCTTCATTTCCTCCGACAGATTGTCGTAAAACCAGAAATATCCGCCGACCCGCCATTTCCAATAAATCTCTTTATACGTTTCCCATCGTTCCCGCTTCTTTAACTGCTCTTTCAACAGCTGATATTCCACCCGAAGCAGGGAAATCTTTTTCGGGTTATTTACGGAAGAATTGGGATTATCCATACGGTAGCAGTAAAAAGCATCGCTCATTACATATGCGCGCCCGGCATACACCGCCGTCAGAAAAGAAAACGTAATATCCTGATAGGAAGCTCCCCCCGTTTCGTTCATACGCAAATCATGATCCAATAAAAATTTCCGTCGGTACAGTCCGCTCCAGAAGCCGTTTACCCCCATTTTAACAAACCGTTCATCCTCCTGCGGATAAAGCGGCGTATCATATAATGTTCTGTCCGCCGACAGTACAAACTGAAAAGCGTATTCCCTGCCTTTGTTCTCACAGAAACGGATTACATCCGCTTTCAGGACATCTACCCGATATTGCTCTGCCGCCGCATACTGCTTTTCATACATATCGGGCAAAAGGTAATCGTCGGATTCACATATGCCAATGTATTCTCCTGCTGCCGCCTCCAGTCCGGTATTAAACTGTCTTCCGACCCCTGCTCCGCTTTCAAGCAGGCGAATCCTCGCATCTTCTTTCTGCAGCTTCCGGATAATATCCAGTGTCCCGTCCGTGCTTCCGCCGTCGATCAGCAGGATTTCCAGCTCTTTCAGCGACTGCGACATAACGCTCCGGATACACTTTTCTATATGAATATGGTCATTTAATACATAAATCAAAACCGATATCTTGATATTATTCATTTTTACTCCCATTTTATTAAGTTTCAGGTTCCACCAGACAGTCTGCAATATTGCCCGGCAAATTCAGATACGCATTCATATCAAAAAGAACGCTCCTTTTCCCGCCCATTACATGCAGCGCAGAAAGCATATGCGCAGAATTCAGCACGAGAATCAAATCCGGCGTCCCTGTCTGCCCGGTCTCAGGATTCCGGATGATAAGTCCGCCGTACAACTCTTTTCCATGCTTGCTGTGGTCCAGATCATAAATGTCCGTCAAACCGCTCCAGGACCTGCCATGCACCTTCGCAAACGCCCGGCCGCGGATACCCGCGCCCCATACCGCGGTTTTCCAACTACGGCCGGCCGCATAACCCTGTAACGCAGTCATTTTTTCTTCATTCAACCGATACGTTTTGATGAACCGCTCTTCTTCCGTAATCGGAATACGGCTTTCTTCGTTTCCGATAAGGCCCCCGGCAAACCACCTGAAAAATTCATTGTAAAAATCTTTACCGTCGTACTGCTCCACGGCTGCTTCTTCGATCAGAAACTGTCTGGCCGCGTCCGCAAACTTTTCCCTGTTTCTGTCATGAAGCGTCTGGTAATTCCAATACAAAAAGTCCAGCGACCAGTTCAGATAACTTTTTTCAAAAACCGTAAACAGCCCTTTTTGAATCAGAAACTGCCGCAGCGCTTTCAAATACACTAGACAGGATTCCCACGCGCAGTCACGCGTATTGGACACGCTGCTTCCATTCCCCGTTCTATGGTGCACCAATACTTCGTTCACGAGGCAGATTCTCTCCGCGGAAGCCAGCGCGGCATGCACGAAAAAGCCGTCGTTGGTGGAATGCAGGTTCTGGAACCGCAATTCCGCCTTCAGAATAAACTCCCGGCAAAACAGCTTATCCCATGCCCAGCCGTTCCACAGATTAAAGATCATATCCGATATTTCTTTCGGTGAAAAAAATTCCCTTTTCCCCAGTTCTTTTATAAAGGACTCTGCATAAGCAAAGTTTGTCCTTTTCCCAATATTGTCCGAAAACACATCTTCTTTAAAAATACAGATATCTGCCTCACAGGATTTGGCTTTCTCATATGCCTTTTCCAACATATCCGATTCAAAAACATCATCCGCATCCAGAAAAATAACATATTCTCCTGTGGCTTTTTCAAATCCTATGTTCCGCGATTCTCCGGCCATGCGGTTCGATGGGTTGGTAATGATCGTGATTCGGTCCCAATACGTTTTCAGAAGCTGAGGCGTATTATCCGTTGAAGCATCATCCACGCAGATAATTTCCAGACTTTCAAATGTCTGCGCAAGAATGCTGTCCAGACACTCCTTTAAATACTCTGCACCATTATATACGGTTATGATAACGGATATAGCCGGCATACAATAATCCCCTGACTGTTTAATATATTTTCAAATATTGATTCATATCGATCAGCTCAATTTCCCGTCCCGCCAATTCCTGACGGACACTTTCGAAAATCTGCCGCGGCGTTACGACTACTGCCTTTAACGTATTTTCTATCGCTTCCGGCGCACTGACCGAATATCCGCTGACCAGTTTCCCCTGTTTTGCAGGCGACTTGTCTATTACCATGTTTATTTCCAGCCCATTGTCTCTGCAAAATTTTAACAGGGAAATACCGTTTGCGCCGGCTCCCCATACGCCAACAGGTTTGTTTTCCGCTTTATAATACGCAAACAGTTCTCTGACCGCATCCGCATTCTGTTTCTGACTGAGCTGTATCAAAAGCCCTTGTTCTTCCCGATACCATTTCGTATCAAATTCCTGCTTTTTGAATTGATCCAATAAAACTTTAATATAATCCTCTAAAGAATCATAATATTCGGCCCCAAATGAAAGTATATTATCGATTCCTTCCTCTTTTAAAAACCGATAATATTCCCTCTCTTTTTCTTCTGATTTACATTTGAACAGCGAGTTACGCACCGAGAAAAAAAACTGATAATAGAACTGCTGATACACCTCCGAAAATTTTTCTCTTTTTTTCAGTTCCTCCGCTATATGTAAAAACGCCGCGTAACTGCACGCCGGATCCCTGTCACAGGATATCCGCGACGGTTCAAAATGATCTCTGGCATAGATCATGACCCTGTCATCATTCAGACACAACAGCCTTTTGGCCAGCACTAACGCCATAAAAACAAAGTAAGCGTCATTTTCACAGCTCAGGTTCTGAAATTCCAACTGATTGAAAACAATAAATTCTCTGTTATACAGTTTATTTGTCGGTCCCAGTTTCCAGTTCATACATTCATAAGACATCTGGTCTGTTACCGCAAAAGGTTCCGTACAATATCTCTCCCTGAAGGGTACGCCATGAATCACGTTCTGCTTGCGATGGATTTCTTCGTTTGTACAATGTTTCATTTCAAACACAATGACGTCCGTCCGGTACCGCTCCGCCGCTTCATAAGCCCTTTCCAGCATTTCTTCTTCGAAAATATCGTCCCCGTCCAGAAATGAAAGATATTTACCACAGGCCTCCCTCATCCCCTTGTTTCTGGAATATGCCGCGCCGGAACGTTTTTCATTTTCCAATACTTTTATTCTACTGTCACGCCTGGCAAAGTCACACAGAATATCCGGTGTTGCATCCGTGGAAGCGTCATTCACGCAAATGAGCTCAAACGCCGTAAACGTCTGATTCAGTACACAGTTTATGCTTTCTTCCAGATATTTTGCCGCATTGTACAGAGGCATTATAATTGATATTTGGGGCATGGTTGTTTCCTCATTGTCCGTCATAATATAATATTCAGAAAACGCTGCAAATCCATCACTTCAACAGCTCTTTCGCCTATTTCACCGATGACACTGTCATATATTGAATACGTCGTAATGATAATCATCTGTAAGTCGTCCAGCACGGCTTCCGGGGCGCTGACTTTATAATTCATCAGCATTTTCCCCTGCATTTTTACGGATTTATCTATCACGGCATCCGCAATCAGATCATGCTTTTTACAAAATTCCAGGAAAACCCGTCCATTGGCCCCGGCTCCCCATATCCCAATACGCATATTTCTACGGAAGCAGTCTCCGAACAGTTCGATAAAAAGTTCTTTCTTTCTGTCTAAATAAATTTCTAAAAGATTATCCTTTTCCCGATACCATTCGGAATCAAAATCTTCTTTTTCAAAACGCTCAAGATTTCTTCGTATGTACCAGTCCAGTTCATCATAATACGCACCGCCGGATAAACGGATTCTTCGTATGCCTTCCCGCTGCAGGAACAGATAAAATGCCTTTTTATCTTCCACGTTCTTTGTTTTTTCCAGCGCTGATTTCATGTCCCAGTAAAACCGGTAATAATAATGCCGATATAATTTTGCGAACAGATTTCTTTCTGTCAGCTCCTTCTGGATTTTTTCCATCGCCCGGAAAGTGTATATTGGATCGCGCTTATACGAAATTCTTGTCGGTTCAAAGTGATCTCTCGCATATACCATGGCCCTGCTGTCATTCAATATAACCGCTTTTTCCGCCAGCATTAATGCCATGTTGACGAAATAGACGTCATTTGCACACGGTAACGTCTGAAATTCCAGACAATTGGATTCGATAAACTTCCTGCGGAATAATTTGTTACAAGGTGATGAAGCAAACCTCAGAATTTCTTCGGGCATGTATTCCCGAATACAAAAAGGCTGTTTACAATATCTCTCCCGATATTCAGAGCTCCGTGATATGAACTGTTTCTGCCGTATGTTTTCACTTTCGACATGCACATATTCAAAAGAAACAATATCCGCTTCCCATTTTTCCATCGTTCGGTAAGCGGTTTCCAGCATTTCTTCTTCAAAAATATCATCACCGTCCAAAAAGGAAAGATATGTTCCTCCGGCTTCCTTCATTCCCCTGTTTCTGGAAAAAGCAGCGCCTTTTCGCTCCTCGTTGGAAAAAATTTTGATGCGCGCATCATTTTTTCGGAAATGCCGCAGAATCTCTAAGGTATCATCCGTGGATGCGTCGTTCATGCAGATCAGTTCAAAGTCCTCAAATGTCTGCTTCCGTATGCTGTTTATGCTTTCTTCCAGATACTTAGTCGCGTTATATAATGGCATGATAATAGATATAGATGGATTTCTCACAATGCCCTCCAGTTAAATCTGATATAAAATATCCTCCAGAGAAATTATGGGGCAGCTTATTTTTTGGCTTAATTTTTTTTCAATTTCATCAATAAAGGTAATCGAAGTCACAACAATTGCGTCCACACAATCCAGTTCCTCCTCCGGTGTGATCATGTTGATATCCGCATAAATCTTTTCCGCCTTCTTATCAATTCCATATTTCACAGTGATATTACTTCCCCGCAATTCCTCTACCAGTGTTTCACCCGCATAGCTCATTCCATAGACTGCAATTTCTTTATATCCATTCTGCTCAAAATAATCGGCAAGATGTTTTCCTTCCTGTTTTACCTTTACCCACTGATTCATCATCAAAAACAAGGCAAGATGTTTATCCGCCAATTCCTGTCTGTCATGGATTTTAAACCCCATTTTTTTCCCAACAACAGCCGCTCCCGCTGCCGCTCCTCCTAATACTGACAATACACTTATGATTCCTTTTTTCATACCTTTCATCCTTTCCGATACATATGAATTATATATCTGTAATAACCTATCAGTTTTTTTACCACTAAATCGGGCGATAACCGGTCAATCCTTCTTTTTGCCTGCCTGCCTATCTCTATTTTCTGCTCTCCGGTCATCGCTGCTGCTTCGTTCATCTTATCCAGCAGACTTCTGGCATCATTTCTCTGACACAGCAATCCGCTCTTTCCATCTTCAATCAATTGTTCAAAACTGGCGCCATCCGTTCCAATCACTACCCGCTCAAAATACATTGCCTCTATGCAGGCATTAGAAAGATTTTCACTAAAAGATGGCAAAATAATAAAATCAGCCCGCCGGATAATCGGGTACAATTTTTCATGAGGAAGCGCTTCGATATAGATAAATCTCTCCCGGCAGTTTCCCGATGCCTCCTTCAGAATATTTACACAGCTTTTTCCGTTAATATTCTCCGCCTGTCCACAACACACCATATAATATTCCGGATTCGACTCCAAAAATTTCTGCAAAATATCCGCAATAACCAATATTCCCTTTTCTGCATACATTCTGCCGAAATAAAGAACATATTTTTTATCTCTCAGTTTTTTTTCGTAAATACTTTCATCATATATAGCGACATCATTAACAAATGGAGATTCAATCACCGATACCTTCCTGCCAATATCATGCGAAAAAGCATCTGCCGTATTTTGACAGGGTGCAAATATTGCATGACACCTCCCTGCCGCCATTCTTTCAAAAAAAGCCCTTATTTTTATCTGCCGTTCATCAAATGTCTGACATACTTCATAAGCAACTTTTGCATAAGAAGACAGCCGCATTACAGCAGGGATTTTTTCCTTATAGCATACCGCCAGCCCCTGTAATGAAGTGAATTGTATAATGTCAACAGCTTTCTCCCGGGTAATTTCCTCTATTTTCCGGTTAATCTTTCTGCTTCTGTAGAATACCTTGTATCCCTCTTCTATACTTTTTATTGCTATTTCCAATGGTACACAGCGAATAATGTATATTTCCACGCCCTCTTTCACATAATGTCTATTCTCCGTGCCGCATGCTACAATAATCGGTGTATGCCCAAACTTTGCCAGAGATGTTGTAACGCGATGTAAATATATAGGAAATCCCTGCGTCGCTTTACCATTGACGAAATAATTATTTGCCGCAAATAAAATTACCATAAGCCTTTGTACTCCCATTTTTCTCAATGATTATACAAATCTTTATAGATTATATAATCTTTTTCATAAACTAATCCCAAACGCTCTAATTGCTTTGCAATTTCATCATCATACTTTTCACTCGCGATAATAATAAATAATTCTTCCCATTCAGAGATATCAGATGGGTGCATAATTGGAAGACCATAATAAAATCCCTTCTTCCGCATATCGTTATCAAGAATGAGCTGAATCTGATAGTAATTCCTTCCTTCAATATCAAATAATTCCTTATTTAAAAAATCCGCATACTCACCCAGACCAAATATGGCCACTTTCCTATTCGTATGTCCGCATTTCCATAATATTTCTATGTTCTGGATTTTTCCTCTCCAGTTTTTTTCTCCTTTTTTCCATCCATAATAGAACTCATTTATCAGATTAAATAACGCCTCATGCTCTATCAGCTTTTCTTTATCATCACAATTATCTATAATAAATTCCAGCATAAACCAAATACAATAATTTTCCTGAAGAGAATGAGCGTTGATCCAGGGCGTCATATCCGCATCATATAACCAAATAATCAGGTTTTCAAAAATATTCAGTCCATATTTCACCCGTATTCCCATGTCGGTGCAAATATTTCCCACCTGATTCATATCTTGTCTGCTTCTCAGATTAATAAACAGAATATGCTTTGTTTTCCTATTATGCTGTAAATAATATATTGCATTATTTCTATGCCACCTGTCATGAGTCATTAAATTCATACCGGTTATTTTCATAAATTCCGTACTGTAAGACCATTCTTTTAAGACCAACTGCGGATTAATCGCTATTGATTTTGCATATGGTACATAACCCGCACAAGCGATGGACGCATATCCACCGCCGGATGAACCAACAAAAACAATGTTCCTGCTCTCAACACCAATAATATCCGCTATCCTCATTACCAGATCAGCTAAAATCTGATGAAGATTCATCTCCGCATTTCCATAATACCAGCCTAATTTTAACTGACCGAATATTCTGTACATAGGATCTGATATGTTCAACATACTGCCATTTATAAACTTATAATAGGACCAGCGTGAAAATCTCGGCGCTGAAATTTGTTTTCCCGATATTGCTCCGTTTAAAAAAACATATAGTATCTTCGTTTCCTTATAATGAAAAAAGCATTCAAAATTTATGTCTTTAAATTCAGTGTTCCAGCGTCCGTCCGGAATCTTCTCCGCCGTATTCAGATCTATAATCTCCGGTGTTTTCTCTATATTGTCATAATCGACTAAAAGCATTTGATCTCTTGCCACATTTACATCTTTGGAAAACTGCTCAAAAGAATCAAAAAAAATATCTTTCATATATTGGAAATTTTCCAGTAACATGAACCGCATACCCCTGTCTGTTCTAATTCTGCTTTAAAAGCCTGTCCCATTTTTTCATTACTCTGTCTATCCGGAACATATCGGCCCGTTTTAATGACTGTTTACGATAATGCTCATATGTATCATTTTCAGTAAGTACTTTCAGAATGGCCTCTCCCAAAATTTTCTCCTGCTCTGACAGTTCAGAATCAACTTTCAGTTTTTCAAGGGGCATATACGGCGTCAATATACCATATTTACAAAGCGTATATGTATTCCGATTTATTTTTTTCTCCTCTTTTCCCACGATTTCTCCACATGCCCCCGGCGAGTCCGTCGTCACGACCGGAACGCCATAATTCATGGCCTCAATCATACAATTAGGAAACCCTTCATATTTTGATGCCAAAACAAAGACCCTGGCATGTTGTAAATAGTATGTAACATCGTCTGTAAACCCTTCAAAAAAAACTTTATCTGCAATATCGTATTTTTCACATAGTCTTTGTAAGTATTCCCGTTGGGCCCCTTTTCCTAAAACCACCAGCCTGGACGAATCCTCTCTCTGAACAACATGACAAAATGCACGGATAATTCTATCGCATTGCTTTACCGGATGCAGCCTTATCACACATACTACCGCCTTATCGCCATATTTCCACGGTCGCGTTACACCATCCAAAACATTTCTATGAACCGCCATATTAGGAATTATCTTAATTTTTCTTGCAGGAATTCCATAATGAAGCTGCAGGTCGTCAAATTGCCATTTACACATTACAACAACCTTATCTGCCTTACGATAAAAAAAGCGAAGATTTTTCCTGTTATAAATTATACTGCCTGAATATGTCTGCTCAAGCAAAGACAGTACACTGCAAATTCTCGTAATTACCCGTTCTTTCCCTTTGGACAATATATTAATATAATTAAACTCTTCCATAAAACTGATTGAGACATCTATTTTATATATTTTTTTCAGTCTTTTCATTTCTATGGCAGAACAAAACAACCGAATATATCCTCGCACTTTGGACGTGTTACCATTCATGCACTTTTTGATTTTCGTCTGCACAATAGTTCCTTTTACCGGATAATCCTGCCTTACATTGGTATCAGCAAGAAAATAGTATACTTTATGCCCTTTTTCGATATAATAATCACCCAGTATCTGCGACACGCGTTCTGCGCCTCCACCACCAAGCTCCGTTATTAAAATAGCAATGTTCATATTCCATAACTCCAATACAAATATTCCCTATAGTATTCTTTAAAGTCCATCTCACCACTAATGAGTTTATAACCATTTCCGCGCAAATTACCATTGTCCCACTTCATTCCAAGCGCTTGTATTACACAGGGATAAACAGGTTCTTCCTGTGTTCCCAGGTTAATATCAATCTCTTTGATTGTATTTTCATCCAGACCCATAATCTTGAATACACCTGCGCAGATTTCTTTTATCACGTCATTATACGGATGTCCATAATCGTAAAATAATCTTTTATCTTTATAATTTTTCAGAATATAATCCATTATTTTCACATCCCAGCACAGTTCCCGTTCTAAAGCTGCTTTTGTATATTTTTCAAATTCTGCGCGTATATATTCCGCATCATATACCCCCCCCCGGATAACATTCAAAATTTCTTCTAAATTTGTTATTCCCCTGTCCAAAAGTTCCTCTACGTTCCGATCACCATGGCGAAACAGACCATTTCCATTATCGTTAAACTTCGGATTATTTTTATTCATTACAGTCTGTGGAAAAAAAGCCATTCCAAAATTGTACAGATTCGGAACCGTAATTTTCTTAACACCACGCCCTAATCTCGGCATAATGTATTCATCTGACAATTTTTCGCCATAATGATTCTCTTTCCTGATATCCTGATGAATGAATACATCACAGTTTTCCAGCACATCATCTTCAATATATCCCCTTTTAATATCCTGAATCGGTGGAAGTGGATAGAGATAATATTGTGCACAAAATATTTCTGACGTCTTCATATATGCTTTTAAAATGCGCATATGGCAGTTTCCATGAACTACGACTATTTTTTTACCGAAAGCTTCCATGTGGCAAAAATCTTTTAATTCGGCCAGCCCATATGTTTTTAGCTGTTTAGCGATTTCCACATAATTTTTCATATTTGTACATACAACAATATAATACTGAGCTGTATTTTCTTCATTCGGCGCCTCTGTTTTTTTCCCATAAAAATATTGTCCGCTTCTGCTGTTATCAAGAAAATACATGATCTCATATTCTTCCCGAAGTACATAGTATGCCCGCATAGCCTGTTCACCGGTTCCAAAAATCACAATTTGTGTATGTGTCATCACCATTTTCTCCATTTGTCAGACATTCTCATATATGGTTTTTCCACATCTGCTGCACCCGGTTTTTCTGACTGCAATATCCGATGTCAGAATTTTATTCAGGTAGCTTTCCAGAGAAACAAACAAATCTTCACAACAATCATTTTTGTATTTGATCCCTTCCCTTTCCCATGCTTTTCTCAAAGTATTCATTTCTATATCAAAAACTACCTCTTGTACATTTAAACTCTGGTCCAAGATACGAACTCTCAAATCTGCATTTGAAACAAACAAGATTTCCTGATCTAATTTTTTTACTGCTCCCCAGTGTCTTTTCAGCGGAACGCAGTAGGAAGAATCTTCATATTCCATAATATCTATTTCAGCCATCTGAGCCGTCTGCATATTGATCCTTTTTATTTTATTCTCTGTAAAGGAAAAAACATATAAATCATCATTCATGATAATTATTTTGTTATTGTAATCATCTCTCATATTTACACGCTCTAAGCATGTCATCTTTTCCAGTATCTTCCCTGATAAATCTATTTTATAAACATTTTCTTTCTCATCACATGCAAGAAGATATTCCGATTTTTCGCCAATCATTTTATAGCCGGTATTATCGATACCTATTTTGACACTTTCCAGCCGCATATTTTCAAGATCGACAATGAGCATTCTGTTATTTTTTTCACATCCCGTATAAAACTTTCCTCTTTTTAAAATTCCTTCTTCCACACAGCGGCCGGTTATTCCAAATCTTTTTCTATACCCGTCCAGCATACATACTTTAGAACTTACCGTATCATATACCAGAAAAGAATCTTTATTGGCATGAATCATTAATATTTTCTCATCATGCACGGCACAGCATAACAGATATTGCGGCTCTACACTGTTCAATATGACCGGCTCCATTCTTTTTGCATCCAAATCATAGACAAATAGTCTGGAGGCCGTATAGGGAATAAAAAACAACTTATTGCCCTGTCTTACCATTCCCGAAAAAAGCCGCCACCGATCGGCGCTTTCGCCTTCAAATAAACCAACCAGCTCTGTCTCCCCATTCGTAATACCGCTTTTGAATAAACCGTTTACGCGTCCGGAGGCATACCAGAATTCGTTCTCTATTTTTATACAATCTTCAAACCACAATTGTATTTTTGACATCTACTTTTCCCTTTCATTTGATTCAATCCAATTGATGATAAATTCAGAGATATTTTCAATACTTTCACTATCTGAAAAAGGACTGCCAAATTTCATTTTCTGGTAAAGATTCATCGGTACAGTTTCTTCCGCTACTGCCTGTAAATAATACATGATTTTTTCATCCGTAATCTCATATTTTTTCCCCTGAATCTCCTGAATCGCCTTTCTGCAATCTTCTTCGCTGCTGACTCTGTATACTCCGGGAGCTCCATTCCAGTAACCGTCTCCGAATGTCAGTGCCGGAATGCCATTGAACATTCCTTCCATAATGCAGCTTCCTGTTCCCGTTGAAACAGCAACGCTGTTTTTTAATAATGCAATATTGCTCTCATCAGGCCCGAATAAACGAACATTCTGAAACTGACGAATAAATTCATAAAGCTGTTTTTCCCGTACCGGCTGATTCCAATGTTCTTTAATATAAAGTTTTAATCCACATTTTCCGGCGGCCTTCGCTAAAATGGCAATCATATGCCTTTGTTCATAAAATACCGGCAGTTTCGGCATCAGACTGGATTCCGGACTGCACTGTAAACCATAATATATGTATTTTTCACGTAATGCTTTTTCTGACAAATGTTCATACTTATCATACTCAGCTATATTAATTGTATTTTTTAAATACGCCTTACAACGTTTAGTCAAATCAATATCATACAGATATTCCCCGATAAACCGTTTCCTTTCTTCTATGCTTTTAGCAGATATTATTTTATTCCTGATCGGTTTTCTGCGGGCCGCAATATTGTCTTTATTTAAATACACTATATTATGCCTGACAGTTTCATACATTTGCCGGAAGTTTCTGTTTACTTTTTTAAATTCCTCTTTTTCAAATCCTCTTCGATATTTATGATATACATCGCTCAGATCCGGTGGTAAATTTACTTCCGCATGCTTTTCTATTAACTCTTTATATTTTGCCTCTATGGAAAATCCCAGTTGATTATATACTGTTCCCCATTCCAGTCTCCCCGGGAAAAAACTGGGCATAAAAAGAAGCGTCGGAATTTTCAGTACTGTTCCCAGACAATAAATTACATAATCGTGCATAAAATGCGGAGCATTATGGAAAATCATATAATCAATTTTATGTTTGGTAATAATATGATACCAGTAAAAAAGCTCATTCAAATAGCGGGCTTTGCATTCCTCGAAAGTAAAAATCGGCAACAGACATTCTCTTATCATTGTTTCATAAATACGCCCTTCATATTTCTGCATGCCTGTCAGAATCCATTCAGGGACAGCGTCAAGATCCTCCATACTGTCGCTATGCCAGTTCCCCGCCTCTTTGTATGGGATGTCTATATACTTGTTTTTCGGAAATTTATCTCTCCTGTCACGACATCTGGAAATTATGACACATCGATCACAAGGAATTCTTTCCCATATCCTGTTTAATATTTTTGTCTGATATCCTCCAATAGAGTCAACGCCTCTAATCAATATATTCATTTTTACATCCTCTTTACGCCCTTTGAGATTTTTGACCTACCCTGAACCCTTTATTGCTCGAATAATACAATGCTTCATTCCTATCCAGTATCTGATCACAATGTTCACAAATTAATCCACAGCCTTTAAACACATTCTTCTCATGAATCTCACTTATGTTTTTAAGTTTCGTTCCTTCCATAATTTCCTGGAAACTTTCCTGATATATGTTTCCAATAAGCAGATTATGATTAAAATCAAAGCAGCAGGCTGTTACATCTCCATTAGCACAAAACACAAAATCTTTGCCGGGTCTTCCGCAGGTTTTTGTTTCAGACCAGTCATAATCCAGCGTATTATCAAATTCGCTTTTTGCTCCTGCATAATTATGCGGATACCAGATCTGTATATCATCCGCTTTATCTTCCCAATAATTCCTCCATTCATCAATTTCAGAATCATTGAGACCCTGCAAAATGAGGTATGCCATCATGACATGCGGCCTTTTTTCTCTTTCCAGAAACTTTAGAATATTTTCATGCACCATTTCATATTTTAAACTTCCTCTGTGGACCGCTTCATATGATGCTGCGGATATTCCATAATTGCTGATTTTCAAATCATCTACTTTATCCGCAATTAAATCTGCCATCTCTCCTTTCAGCAATTGACATGTGCTTATCATTGCCACTCGCATTTCCGGATAATTGTCCTTTACATAATGCAGCTTCTCCTTTAATCCTGCATCTGTCAGAGGATCTCCATATCCCCCAATATCGATCTGCCTGATTCCAGCTTCATATACCTGCTTAACTATTTTTTCAAACAGCGATTCTTCCATATTCTCTTTAGGAAATCTATACTGTTCTCTCGGACACATAACACAATTTGCTCCGCAGAATGATGTATTTTCGATTGTTACGCTGATCATATAGCTGCCTCCCATAAAATCTCTGAATAAACAAATTTCCTTTTCTGCATATCATTTCTTTCTTAATACAAAGAACAGGGTATCACACATTCCCATGTTTTCGAGACTCTCCCGATAAGCACGCTTTAGAATATCAGAATTAAAAGCTTCCCAAACATCCTGTCCGCCGGGTTTTCCCTGTGACATCCAGTACAAATGATTGGCCAAAGGATACCTCTGCACCTGTTTCTTTTCTACGATTTCAAACTGATTGCTTTTTTCTATAACCATTGAAAGGCTGTTCATTGTGTACAGGAATAAATGCGCAGACCAATATGTAAAATCAGCAAACTTTTCGCACTGATACAGTTCCAATAAAGCATCGTCTGCATTAGGTACCTCAATGATTATCTCTCCCCGTTCCACTAAATGATCATACAGCTTATTCAACCAGAACAATGGTTTATCAAGATGTTCGAAAGTATGAAATAATGTAATTACGTCATAATTTTGATCAGATTCATCAATATCCGACCATACCTTAATCCCCTTCTTCTCCAGATATTCTCTTTCTGCCTTTCCCAATTCCACGCCGTTACACAATTGTGTTTCGCTTTCAATCAAAGACAGAAAGCCGCCAAACCCACAGCCGAAATCCAGAACCTTTTTATTTTTACAAAGTGCTTTGGTCATCTCATATCTTCGATAATCATCATCATGAAATTTTTTAATCCGTTCTTCTATATCCAGACCACTCAGATAATTTGTTTCATACATTTCTCCTTTCTCGTAGTCTGTCTTATTAAACCTGCTAAGAAATTTCGTTCCGCATTCCTGGCATCTGTATACATCAATATCCGGATTATCCCTTACCCCTTTATGACAAAGAACCGCTTCCCTGCCGCAAATCGCACACTTCTTCCGAATCGTTTCTATTCCCATTTCATTATTTTGCCGCATATCATTTTTACTCCTTTAATACAATTTTAGAAAAGGTATCAGAAAATCGGGGAAATTCAAAATTATATATTTCTTCATTTTTTTTCATAACCCATACCCATTGATAAAAAGTTTCCGGAATTGTTTTATCGTATTTATTGATTGCAAATTCTTTCCGATAGAGATAATACCGTTCCTCTTCAAATGATACATTTCGTAACAGCAGCTCGTTTCTCAGCCTGTGTACATCTGTAAAAAAATTGGGATGGCCTTTTTTTCTTGCATTTACTTCTGCAATATAAGCATCCTTATCATCACTGAAATAAGTATCATTTTTTCCACTCAGCAGTAATTTTCCCCCCGCTTTCAACACTCTGAGCAATTCCCCAAGCACATTTTCCTGTCTTACCGCGTCAAATACACCAAAACATATTATTTGATCAAAACTGCTATCGTCGAAAGGAACATGTAATCCATCAAATTCGAAAAGATTTTTGCCAATCTTCAGATCATGGTGTTTAAGCTCCGCATGTTCCAACATAACTTCTGAAATGTCCAAACCACAATACAGATTTTTATCTATACCCCCCCCCCGCAATATTTTTTTGATATATGGGATATAGCCTGCAAAACCCACAACCATAATCCAGGACTTTATCATTCCTGCTCACATTCATCGCATTAAAAAGCTCTTCCAACATCAGATCATCAGGTGTTTTATCCGGTGCCTTGTCGTTTTGATTCGCATCTCCGACCTTTTTTTCCCAATATGGTACATAGTTATTCCAAAATTCTTTATTATTTGTATTATCCTTCATTACAGATTACCTTTCTCCAATTCCCTTTCTCATAGTTCATAATTTCGCATAGCCCGCTTGGAGCCGAAGCAGCTACCCCTATTTTTTCAATCAGGTCATAAGATATGGAATTGTAATCGAATATATAGTCCCATTGATTATGCAATCCATTATCCAGATTATCCCACAGATATTCGTTATCCTTTGTTTTTATGGCCAGATAAGGCTGCGTTCCAAAAATATCTTTTTCCGTTCGAATATTCAGCCTCATTCCATTGCTGACCCTGCAAATGTCACACTCTAATCCTATTTTCTGCGGAACCAGATCCAAATATTTCCGCATAGCTGTTATGGCGTCCGTAAATTCGAAGCTGACACCTGAATATTTTTCAGATGCACTTTTGATAAATCCTCGTACTCTGTCTACGTCAAACTCCATGTTTTTAAAATCATGATCTGTAAATGCCAGAATGGCCTTTCCCTCCCGCAGGGCAAGCTCAAAAGCATCATTAACATCTTCCTGGGTAATTTCATTAAGCCGCGCATACATATTCAGGCATCTCGTTATCCATCTTCTGCATTTGCCTTTTAGCTGGTAATTTCTATAAGAAGGATGGTATGGTTTCCACTCGTCAGGCGCCAGTCGCCAGTCGCCAAATCTCCCATCAGCCATATCAGGCTGATTTGTTTCCTGTCGGCTTACTGCCTGATTTCCGTAATCAAACGGTATCCACTGTTCCAGAAACCAATGGGAATCCGCCCGTTCGAGATGAAATCCCGGTCTGAACGCCGCAGGAAACCAGTGTCTGTCAATTATCTTTCGTGTTAAAATATCATTTAATGTACTTCTTCCCCAGTACGCCGTTCCACATTCATTGGCATTACCCGAAAAAGAAACCGGGTGATGATGAAACTGCACGATATCACCCTTATTCTGCTCCATAACCATTTTCATATATCTGTCAAAAATTTTATGATGCCCCAAATCTCTGCGGCGCGGATTATTTCCCGTAAATCCAACGTGATCAAGGCAAAACCAGCTGTAAACCCATCCGTGATTGCAGGAATCTTTCAAAATATTTCTGAATTTATCATCCGTAACTTTTTGTAGTGTCTTTTCGAGCGTGAACCAGTCTTTTCCGGTGGCAGACTTGTTAATATCCAGCAGATTTCTAACCGCCTCTTCATTCCCATTTAAATCTGCCTCACCGTTTCTGAGCTTTATCAAATTTTCTTCCGTCTGTTCTATATCTAATCCAAATATCTTTTTAATCTGTTCAAACGGCACTTCCGGCGCCTCATACATTGGCCCTTCCGTGTCGATACAATGTACAATATATACTGTACCTTTCATCTCTGATCTCCTAACAAACATTCCGCAATTTTAAAATCCAGAATATCGTCTATATCAACAGAATCTCTTTTTTCCATGATATATGCGTATCCATTTTCTCCAAAAAAACTTTTCTCCTGTTGAAAAGCATTTGTTTTTGCCATGTAGATTGCCCCATTCAGTCTGTAATAAGGCGAAAGTTTCTGTCGGCATGACATTTTGATCTCATCTTTTATAAAATGATCCATAGACAGATCTTCACCTATCTGCCCTGACCACAGCGGCGAATGTTCGCACTCACATACACTCACGACAAAATCTGCCTTCTTATTTAAAAACAGTTCATATGCTTCCCGGATATGATTGTAATTCCGTAACGGAGAGGTTGGCTGCAATTTACATACTTCCGCAAAAAATATATTTTTTTGTCCATAATATTCCAGCGCATGCTGTATCACCATATCAGAAGATACATAATCTCCCGCTATCTCATCAGGACGGATAAACGGTACTTCTGCGCCGTTTTCTATGGCAATGTCCGCAATCTGCCTGCTATCGGTAGATACGATTACTTTTTCAAATATACCTGACCGCAAAGCTGCTTCTATCGTATAAATAATCAGCTTCTTTCCGGAGAGCTCTTTGATATTTTTCCCCGGAAGCCCCTTAGAACCGCCTCTGGCTGGAATTACTGCCAACATCAGCCTTCCTCCTTCTTAAATATCTCTAATCTTTCTTACCGGATTTCCAGCATAAACACCTGGAAAAATGATATCTTTGATCACCACGGAACCGGCGCCGACGATGACTCTGTCCGTAATTTGAATGTGATCAATAATGGTCGTTCCGGCTCCTATAAAACATTCTTCTCCTATTAAAGTTCTGCCGCATACTGTCGCATGGGGCGCAATATGAGTATGCTGGCCAATAGTCACTTCATGCTCTATAATACTGCCCGTATTGATAATTACATTATCCCCTATCTGCGCTTCTGGCCCTATATAACTGTTCCCGGAAATAAATACTCCTTTTCCCAATACCACATGATTTTTTATAGTAGAAAAGGACGAAATAACATTATACAAATTACCCTTCCCAATTTCTGCCAGTCTGTTGAACTGTTTTTTTCTTTTTTGATTATCTCCTATTGCCACTATATACAGATCGGATTCATTTAATTCAACAGTGCGCAATACCTGACATCCCATAATAATCTCATTTTCTTCTGCATTTTCATCAACAAGATAAACCTGTTTTTCTATCTGTTTTTCCTGTATAGTGCCCAGTACGCTTCTGGCATGTCCACCGCATCCAAAGATCACTGTTTTACTGTACATAAGCACTCCTTTATTTTCCTGATAGATTTTTCATTTACATCATGTGTTGTCGGAAGATTAATTCCCATTCCGGCAATTTTAGCGCTGACCGGACATGCGGTTTTTGCATATTTTTTATAAATGCTCATTGAATCCAGCGGGTAAAAAAAACATCTGACATCGATATCATTTTCTTTCAGACGCGCTAAAATCCCTTCTCTGTCTTCCGGTTGTACCAAAATCGATACCAGCCATGTTATCTTTTCTCTTCTGCTGATATCATTATTTTGCAACTGAATACCTTTTACATCTCTGAGCGCATCACGATAATTCTTTTCCAGTTCTTTTCTCCATTCCAAAATAGAATCTATCCGTTCTATCTGTCCCATTCCAATAGCCGCCTGAAGGTTTGTCATTCTATAGTTGTACCCAATTACATCATGGTAATATTTTTTGTTTTTACACATACCATGATCCCTGAACTTTCTCATTTTTTCATCTAATTCTTTATTGTCCGTTATGCACATCCCGCCTTCCCCTGTCGTAATAACCTTATTACCAAAAAAAGAAAAACAGGAAATATCACCAAAAGAGCCAACCTTTTTTCCATCAAATCTGGCTCCATGCGCTTCTGCACAATCTTCTACTATATACAAATGATGTCTGTCAGCGATATCGCATATTTTCACCATATCACAAGGCTGTCCGTAAATATGTACCGGGATAATTGCTTTCGTTTTGGGGGTAATTGCTTTTTCTATTTCTTCCGGGGAAATGCACCAGCTGTCTTCTTCTATATCTACGATAACCGGTGTCGCCCCTGTGTACAGTACGGCATTGATTGTCGCCGCAAATGTAAGATCCGGAACAATTACTTCGTCTCCCGTTTTAATTCCAAGCGCGAGCAGTGCCAGATGGAGCGCTGTCGTTCCATTTGATACAGCAACGCCATACTTTTTTTCACAATAATGCGCAAAACATTCTTCAAATTTTGGAATATATTTCCCTGAGCTCGATATCCATGTTGAAAGAAAAGCATCCATAAGATATTGATACTCATTCCCATTCAGTTGCGGCTGTGCTAATGATATGTGCATCTTTTCATCGTATTCTGCATAATCCACCACACGATGTTCATAGTCAAGAATAGGAAGAATTGTTATGTTCGGATCGAATTTATTAAAAACTTCTTCCGGTGCATCATTCTGAAATGCGTACACATAATTCCTGTTAATATGCTTTTCTATAGGCTCGTTCATTCCATAGCCATGCAATAAAAGTCTCCTGATATCACCCTCTGTTAAAATACCGACCAATACATTTTTTTCATCAATACAAAAAACAACCTTTTTACAGTTATTTTCTATACACTGCATTGCGCCTCTAATTGATTCTTTATATGAACAGATTATTTTATGTATATCCATCATATCTCCTCTATCCGCTTATTAAATGAATGCTGTCTGATATTTCTTTTATAGTTCCAACTGTTTCCAATGTAATGTTTACGTCTTCAATCCGGTGATTTCTTTTAACTTCCTTCATAATTTCCGATTTTTGATTCAGCGGCAAATGCAAATCCTTTACGCCATTATTGTCGCTGACATGGATCCATCCCGCCTCCCGGCCAAGTTTTTCGCACTCCTCCTGAAACGAAAGCCCCAATGTTCCTGATGAAACGTATAAATGCCCATAATCAAGCAACAAATTAAATTCCAGTTTCTTTTTCATTTCCGCAATCGTTCCGGAATCTGTCATCATCAAATAATTCCTATAACGAAACTGACGATAATTCTCCTCACTGAGCACATTATTTTCCAGATACAACCGTATATCATTTTGTAAACACAACTCCCTTATATTCTCATACGCACATATAAATCTTTCATAAGAATTTTCTTTATTATATATTGTATTTGTTTTGATTAACTTTCCTATTTCATCACTACTTATTTCTATGAAAAAACCCGCATGTATCGAAAGCGTCCTAATCTCCAATCGGTTCAGAAAAGCAATACAGTCTTTATAATGTTGAATTGACTCCCGATATATATCATCATTACAGGATGCCAGATTCACTACGATATCATTTTTATGAGGTGGAAAATAAGCATGGCATGTATAATTTAGTCCATATATTCGTTGCTGCCTTTTCAAATCGTTTTCCAAATCATCGTAGTATTCCGTTCCGCCGGACAACTCAATATTTTTTATTCCATGCTCCGCTAACTGCCTCACAGTTTCGACTATATATTTATTTTTCAGACATGAACTGGAAACATATATCATAATTTAATAATTTCATCCTTATCATAATCTTTTTCAGCCAGCTTACCCGTAACCTCATCAATATACAGGGCCGAAATACCTTCTCCATTTGTTCTTTTTGCCACAATATTTTCGTTTGTAAAAAATTCTCCCTTACATATCTTGCATGAAGCAACCAGGCATTTCTGAAGAGCCCTTCTTGTTCCCTGTTCGGACAGAGTGGGTAATTTAATTCCGTTTCCTATATACGCTTCCACGCGCCTTATATCCCGAACCAATTCCTTTAACTCCTCCGGAATTACAGAAGCCTTATGATCCGGTCCATCCATATTCCTGTCCAGCGTAAAATGCTTTTCAATCACTCTTGCCCCTAACGCTACTGCAAATGGAGCCGCTCCAACTCCGGCCGAATGATCAGAATACCCTGTTACCACATCGAATTTTTCCTGAAATACCCTGACAATTCCTATATTCGCTTCCTCATCCTTAATCGGATAATTTGCTGTGCATTGTAACAAAATTAACCGTCGATTGACCGTTTTTATCACATTCAGCGCTTTTTCAACTTCTTCCAAATAACACATTCCGGCCGACAGAATCATTGGCTTCTGTTTCTCTGCAATCTGCCGCAGAAACTGTATATTGGTCAAATCAGTCGCTGCTATTTTATAGGCAGGAACATCCAGTTTTTCCAACTCTTCCAAACTGTCTCTGTCAAAAGGCGTGGATAAAAAAATAATTCCTTTTTCTTCACAATACTGCTTTAATTCTGCCATCTGAGTACTGCTTAGTTCCAGCCTTTTAAGCATGTCAAACTGTGATTCCGCCACTTGAGACCGTTGTTTCTGATAAGGAGCTTTTTCTATATTTCTCAATATCAAATTTTCGGTTCTGAACGTTTGAAATTTTACGGCATCGACGCCTGCTTCCACAGCCGAGTCAATTAATCTCCTGGCAATTTTCATATCGCCATTATGGTTTACACCGGCTTCTGCTATAATAAATGTTGCTGAATCATTCGCAATTTTTTTATTCGCAATTATAATCTGCTTATCAAAACTCATGGGTTATCTCCATATTTTGTATCATAACGGGCTTCCCGGTACTTTCATACAACTGCACCACACTGCTTATATCTCCATAATACGCATCGCTTACTAAAATAGCCCTGTTCAAATCCGCGGTATCATCATAAATACCCCATCCTTCTTCTTTGTACCTTCGCGTAATTTTCTCATATTCTGTCCATATTTGCGGACGCATACTTTTTACGGTGGCCTTTATTAAAGGATGCGGCCGCCAAAGTAATACCAAATCATCCTGAAATTGTTTAAATACACCGAGTACATATTCTATTTTTTGCAATATACTGTCACTATGGCGAAGTAATGTGCTGACGCTGATATTGTAAAAAACAACTTTTTTTCGGCTTCCATCAGATCGTACCATGATGTTCTTCCAATCCTCAGGAATAAATAATTCTGTTTTTTCCGCATTCAAAACTTTATCGTATTTAGGCGAACCATATCCTGCAATTTTATCTTCCCATATTTTTCTGCTATTATTGCCAACCGCCTCTGTCAATACATCGATATACACCTTTCGCATATCTTCAGACTGCACTACTACCCTGTCAGCATGAAAGACACCTGGTACAGTACAAAAATGTTTCATTTTTTCTATCGCATTTTTATCATTCGGAGAGATTTCATTTAATATAAAATAAGGTATATACACTAATTTTTCCGTATATTTTTTTATATTTTCAGAGTAAAAAAAAGGATGCACACTGGTCACAAAATTTTGATTATCATATGGATTATGTATAAAAATCATATCCGGATGATGATATGCAAAATCAAAATCCTCATAGTTAGTAATCGGAACATAAGCCGGATAGTCTGCCCCTTCGTAATGCTCTTCCCGAAAACTTCCATCCGGATTTTTATCGTAATATGGAATTGGAATTACATATACATCGCTGTTTTCATCCTCTTCCGCTGCCAGAAATACGCTTTCTAAGGAATCCCACATGCTTGCCTTGTACGGCAAAAAAACAATTTCCTTTTTTACCGGTATGTGTGCAATGGCATTCTCTGCCCTAATCAGATTGCTTTCCAGGTTTTTATACAATTTCTGCGCCTGAATCGTCTCTAATTGCACACTGAGATGATACACCTTTTCACAATACTGCTCAAGACACGCAACAGCTTCCGTCCCTTCACATTCCATTTGTTCTATGGCTTGCCCCATCTGAATAGCCGCCTCCTGACAATCAGCAAATGCCGTCTGCACTTTCGGATATTCCCGTTCCTCCAGTTGTTCTTTCATTTCCTGATGTAAAAGATGCATACTCTCTATAATCTCTTCTAACTGTTGTTTCTGAAACTTGCGCATGAATAACAGGCCTCTTTCCGTATATTCGGTATATCTATAATTTTTATTTAATTAAGATTTATACTTTCTAAATGATATAGACCATGAATAGTATCTGTTTTTAAATATATCCGACTATTCCATTCCCACCTGCAAAAAAACCTGCTATCGCAACCAAATGCACATAACAGGCCCAACTCCAACTCTTATCTCTGCATCCGTGCAACTTCTCCGCAATCCTTGCTTCAGAAGCGATCTTTTCATGACCGCTTTCACGTTATTACTGAAATATATATCGGCAGAGCGTCCGAAAATATTAGTGGAAATATTTTGCTCTCTTTTCCCGATCCGTTCCCTCATCATACCGTGTCAAATCTCTCAATCTTTTTCCGGCATGCCATCCGGAGAAACAACCGCCGCCGGAGCTGCTTTGCGGTTTATGTATGCCCTTTCTTCCGCCTACTTCACCCAATCTTCCTTCTTCATCCGAAGCAGCGCCTTAAAAATCTCCACATCTTCCATCGTTGTAATTTTCAGATTTTTCTCGGAGCCCTTCGCAAAATAAAGCGTCTCGCCCAGATCCAGCATCAGCGTATTCGTATATACCGCATTCGTAATGCCCTGTGCAAGCGCTTTTTCATGCGCATTCATTACGACGCCGTATCGATATGCCTGAGGCGTCTGCACGCGCATGATATGATTCCGGCTGATGCCCGTATCTCCTTTGATGCCGTCGTTCGTCTCGACGATTGTTTCCTGACAGCGCATGGCCGCGAGGCCGGAACCATGTTGTTTACACTTTACGATGCAGTCGGAAATGATTTCCGCAGAAACCATCGGACGTATGGCATCATGAATGATCACAATATCTTCATCCCGGCAGATGTCTCTTAATTCCCGCAGCGCGTTCCTGGCGGAGGCCTGTCCGTTCTCACCGCCGCAGACTACTTTCCGAAGTTTCGTAATACCCGCTTCCCGCGCATAGGCGCTCAGTATTTCGTGCCAGCCCTCCAGACAGGAAACGATAATGCCGTCGATGTCCGGATGCTTCTGGAATGCCTCCAGCGTATAAATGATAATGGGTTTTTCATATACATTAAAAAACTGTTTGGGCACATCCTGTTCCGTTCTCGTCCCGCTGCCTCCAGCCAGTAAAAGTGCTATATTCATTGGTAAACCGCTGTTTCCTTTCCGATTTTATATTTTCTCTTTTTCCGCTTCCTGCCGCATTCTGTACAGCGCCTTAAACATCTCCACGTCTTCCACCGTATTGATCTTCATATTCAAATCGGAGCCTTTTGAAAAATAGACGGGTTCGCCCAGTCTAGAAATAACGCTGTTGGTGTCCACTTCACCGGTTATTCCTTTTTCCACGGCCTTTTCGTGAACATCCCACAGCCGGTCCATCCGGTATGCCTGGGGCGTCTGAATACGGATAATCGAATAACGGGAAATGCTCTGCGTTCCTACCGCCCCATCATCTGTCCGCATAATCGTATCCATCGTGCGCACCGCGGCTACGCCCATATCGTGTATCCTGCATACCCGCAGGCTGTCGGTAATGATTTCTTCCGAGACAAAAGGCCTGATCGAATCATGAAGAATCACGATATCGTCTCCGCGGCATTCATCCTTTAATACCAGAATACCGTTTCTCGCCGAGGCCTGTCCGTCCCGGCCGCCGGAAACAACCCATTTCAGCTTTGTTATATTAAACTGTTTCGCATATGCTTTAACCATCTCCTGCCATCCGTCCAGACAGGAAACCATAATCGCATCGATTTCGTCATGTTTTTGAAATGCCTCCAGTGTATAGACGATTACCGGACGGTTATATACGTTGACAAACTGTTTGGGCACGCTCATCTGAAACCGGTTATCCGTACCCCCCGCCAAAATCATTGCAATATTCATCGTTCTATTCTCCCCGCCCGTTTTACAGGCCAGCAATTAAGATAAAGAGATAAAGCTCTCTTATATACATAATCCATATAATAAATAAGATATATATACTTTATAGAATAACTTCCATTCTGTCAATATAAAGCACCGCAAACATTCCAAAACAGAGACACACCGTTAAAGAGCAACGGAGCCCGGGCAAAGCAGGGGTTCTCTGGCGGAGGCCCTTGAAAAAACGTCGGTAGTTAGTGAAAAAGACGCATGTGCGGCTTTTGAACTTAGTACCGTTACGATTTTTTCGTGGAGCGAAAGCGTGCCGACAAAGAGAACCCCTGCTTTGCCCGGGCTCCGTTGCTCTTTAACGCTACACAAACCTCCAATAATCTTCCACCCCTTACCCTTCCCAAACCTCCAAACTTTTGTTATACTGTTAATCATGAAGGCCATATTGAAAATTCAGAGAGGACGGCGCCGTTATCTGCATGAAAATACTTTTTATCGAATGGGCAAGTTATGGAAATGAAGATATGAAAGAAGCTTTCCGCAGGGAAGGCCATACGCTTGTCTGTTTTCCCTTTTTTAATAAAGACGCCAGAAACGATGCGTCCGCCGTATCCGGACTTCCCGCGCTTTTGCACAAAGAGACGCCGGATGTGGTTTTTTCCTTTAACTATTTTCCCGTCGTTTCCAATGTCTGTCACAAAGAAAACATCCGGTACATTTCCTGGATTTACGACAGCCCTTACGTGATGCTGTATTCCTATACCGCCATCCATCCGTGCAATACCATTTATGTATTCGATAAAGAAGTTTATCTGGAATTTCATAAAGCGGGGATCGCGACGGTGCATTATCTGCCGATGGCCGCCAATACGGAACGACTGGACGCTCTGACAGCGCAGGCTGACACGTCGGGGGACGGGCGCTTTTTATATGATATTTCTTTCATTGGCTCTCTTTACACCGAGAAACATAATTTTTTTGAGCGGATGGAAAATCTGCCCGATTATACAAAGGGCTATCTGGATGCGCTTATGGCTGCACAAATGAATGTGCATGGATATAATTTCATACAGGAAACAATATCTCCTATTATGGAAGACTTATATCAGGCTCTTCCCATTATGCCCAATGCCGACGGCGTCGAGACAAAAGAATATTTATATGCCCAATACGTGATAAACCGGAAAATCACAGGTCTGGAGCGGAATGCTCTGATCCGGTCCATTGCGGACAGGCATTCCTTTGATTTATTTACACACGACGGGGATTTTTCCCTTCCCAACGTTATCAACCACGGCCCTGTTGACAACTACCGGGAAATGCCGCTTGTCTTCCGGAGGAGCAAAATCAATCTGAACATATCGCTGCGCAGCATTTTAAGCGGCATTCCCCAGCGCGCTTTTGATATTATGGGAAGCGGCGGTTTCCTGCTCAGCAATTACCAGAACGACTTCCCGGACTATTTTACGCCGGGGAAACACTTTGATTTTTATGAAAGCAGAGCAGATCTGTTAAACAAGATTGCGTATTATCTGTCCCATGAAGAAGAACGCCGGCAGATAGCCAGGAACGGACATGACCAGGTTGCCGCCGCCCATACTTACCGTCACCGGGTCCGGGAAATGCTGGATGCCATATAACGTGGCATTCCCTCTGTTCATTTTTTACAAAGGCGAGACATCAGAGCAAAACCGGATCCTGTACGAAGGGCTGCCGTTTGAGAGAAAGGCATTGTGATTCATTATGGAAAAAGTAAGCATTATTATACCGACCTACAACAGAGCCGACGTTCTGTCCTTATCCGTGCAAAGCGTATTGCAGCAGACTTACGCGGATTTCGAACTGCTGATCGTGGATGACGGTTCTTCCGATAACACTGACATCGTGGTAGAGTCTTGGCATGACGATCGTATTCGTTATTTAAAATTGCCCGAAAATAAAGGCGTTGCGGCGGCAAGAAATGAAGGTATTCGTCAGGCAAAATATGACTATATCGCCTTTCAGGACAGCGATGACTGCTGGATGCCTGACAAGCTGGAAAAGCAGATGGATTTTTTCATGCAAAACCCGGAAGCGGATCTGCTTTACTGTCCTTATGAATGTCAGAAAGCTGACGGAACCGTTATCTTTGTTCCTGACAGCACGATTCCGCCGGAAGAAAAGCAGGGAAATATTTACCGGCATATGCTGCTCCGGAATACGATCGGTACGCCTTGCGTGCTGGTACGCCGGCGATGTCTGGAAACATCCGGTCTTTTTAATGAATCCCTGACCTGCCTGGAAGACTGGGAATTGTTTCTGCGGATAGCCAAAAGCAGCAAAATCGCCTTTCAGGAAGCGCCGATGGTTCATGTCAACCTGAGTAAAGACGGCGTATCGCATAACATATCAGGTTATTATGAGGCGCGGTGTCACATGACCGCCATGCACAGAGACGCGCTTCTGCATTACGGAATTTTTCAGGAAGTAACAGGGGATATTCTGGTGTCCGCCGAAAAGCTGGGAATCCTGACACAGGTATCACAATTACTGCAATATTTTTTGCAGAAAACCTGAATCAATTATTCTGTTCTCCTGCGCAATACCGGCGCCGGTGAACGGTGTGAAATCATCATATTAAAAGGAGAACTGCCATGATTCCGATTTCAGTCTGCATTATCGCCAAAAATGAGGAAAAAAATATTGAGAAATGTCTTGCGCCGCTTATGCCCTACAACTTTGAAATTATCTTCGTGGACACCGGTTCCACCGACCGCACGAAAGAGATCGCCCGCAAATATACGGATCTCATCTACGATTTTGAATGGGTCAACGATTTCAGCGCCGCCAGGAACTTTTCTCTGAAAAAAGCGTCGCATAACTATGTATTGATTTTAGACTGTGATGAATTTCTGACCGAAATTGATTTGGATGCGATTTATCGACTGATCGAAGAGCATCCGCGCAGCGTTGGCATGCTGCTGCGCCACAGTTACTATGACAACAACGGAATGCAGGTCTCCTATCCGGACCGCGTAGAACGTCTGTTTCATAAACGGCATTATTATTATACGCTTTCCATACATGAACAGGTTACGGATGTTCATACTAACGGCACGATGTTCGAGCGTTACGATATACCGCTTACGGTAGATCATGTGGGATATTGCGGCGGTGTGGAAAGTATGCTGAAGAAGGCGGAACGCAACAATTCCCTTCTTTTAAAAGAAATTGAGAAACATCCCGACGACCCTTATTTCTATTTCCAGGTCGGTCAGTCTTATAATGCCATCGAGGACTATGAAAACGCCTATACCTACTATAAAAAAGCCTTCGAACTTCCGATCGACCCCCGGCAGCCCTGGCTTCCCGTCATGGCACAGGCTTATCTTCTGGCGCTGAACAGCACCGGAAGGGAAGAAGAAGCTATCGCTTTTTTTGAGTCCCGTTATGATTCTTTTGCAGGTGATGCCGGTTTCCATTGTACCCTGGGCGTCTCCTATCTGAGGACCAAACAGCCCATGAAAGCCATGATGGAATTTGTAAAAGCGCTCCAGTGTCCCAATGTGCGAAGCGAGGGAGTTAATACATATCTCCCTTATCACAATATCGGTCTGGTGAATGAAATGCTGGGAGATCTGCCTTCCGCAATTACATTTTACCAGCGCGCTGCCGCTTATCACTATCGTCCGTCCATAGAAAAATTGAATCAGTTTGGTGTAACTACGCAGTAAATATTCGTATCTCCTGATTCATACACCGGTATTTTCATTATCGGAAACGTTTCCATTATAACAGAAAGGACTTTCAGCAATGCATCCGATCTCCGTGTGTATTATCGCTAAAAATGAAGAAAAAAGAATCGAAAAATGTCTGGCTTCCATCAAACCCTATGGATTTGAAATCGTCGTTGTAGATACCGGTTCCACGGACCGTACCCGTGAAATTGCCGGTAAATATGCCGATCAGGTGCTTGATTTTGCCTGGTGTGATGATTTCAGCGCCGCCAGAAATTTTTCTTTGCGTGCGGCATCCAACAACTGGATTTTCATGCTCGACTGCGACGAGTACATCAAAACAATCGATGTGGAAGAACTGAACTATTTCCGGAAACACCTTTCGGACAGTGTAGGCTCCGTTTTCAGGGAAAATATCGTAACGGAAAACGGTGTTGCGGTCATCAATAATACGGATAATACGGAGCGATTCTTTGACAGACGTCTTTATCACTATACCGGTATGATTCATGAACAGCTCACCCCGAAACACGGCGGTGAAATTTCTGCTTATCTGTTGAAAACGACAATCCTTCACACCGGTTATGATATGACGAAGGAAGAACAGACCGCCAAATATCAGCGAAATTTTACGCTGCTGAAAAAACAGCTTGAGACTGATCCCGAAAATCCCTATCTTTACTATCAGTTGGGAAAGAGCTGTGAAATCATTGAAGATTATGCCGACGCCTGTGTGTATTACGGCAAGGGACTTTCTTTCGACCTGGACCCGGAACTGGCTTATGTGCAGGCAATGGTTGTTTCTTATGGCAATGCACTCCTTCGCACCGGGCAGGCGGAAGCCGCGCTCGGTTTTGAAGGCATATACGACGCTTTTTCTCCGCTTGCCGACTTTGTTTATCTGATGGGCAACATCTACAAAGAAAATCAGATGTATGAACAGGCTCTTGAACAGTATCAGAAAGCGATCGGCATTCCTTTATGCCGTCTGGAAGGCGCAAACAGCTTTCTTCCTGTTTACCGGACCGGGGAAATCTGCGAAATTTTCGGAGATATTACAGCCGCAGTCTCCTGCTACCGGAAATGCGGAGAGTTTGCTCCCGCGATTAATCGTCTGGCGCTTTTAACGCCAAAAAGCGATCAGCCTGTCTGATCAAAACTTTTAAAAAAGGAGAACCATCCCATGATTCCTGTTTCCGTATGTATAATCACCAAAAATGAGGCGGAAAATCTGAACAAATGCCTGCAGTCGCTGAGTCCCTACCCCTTTGAAATCGTTGTAGTGGATACCGGCTCCACCGATAATTCCAAAGAAATTGCACGTAAATACACAAGTAAAGTTTATGATTTCGAATGGGTAAACGATTTCAGCGCCGCCAGAAATTATTCGATCAGCCGCGCTTCCCATAATATGATTTTTGTTTTGGATACGGACGAATTTCTCGTCGAATTTGATTTTGATAAGATACAGCAGTTAATATCCGCACACCCTAAGAGTGTCGGACTGATAAAGCGTCTGGACTATTTTGAGGCCGACGGGGAAAGACACTGTCAGACTACGATCATTGACCGTCTCTTTAACCGGAAATATTATCATTATGAACGCCCTATCCATGAAATACTGGTTCCGATTGCCAATATTTCCACCACAAGCTACGACATTCCGGTCGTTTTAGACCATTTCGGTTATATTGGTTCGGCGGACAAATTATATGAAAAATCGATGCGGGACATTAAGCTTTTGCTGCCGGAGATCGAGAAAAACCCGGACGAGCCATATTATTATTTCCAGATGGCCCAAAGTTATCTCTGTATGCGGGAACCTGACCAGGCCCTGACTTATTTCGAAATGGCAATGGAACGCAATCCTGCGCCGGAAGAAGACTATACGCGTATCCTGGTCTGCAACTACGGCAATATGCTGCTGGATGCGGAAAAGGCCCGGGAAGCCTCTTCTCTGCTATCGTTTTATGAGCACTATAACGACAATTCCGATTATTTATGTATGATCGGGCTGATGTATCTTCAGCTAAACCAGCCGTTAAAAGCGCTGTCGGAATTTGTAAAGGCGCTCAGCGCTCCTTCCAGGGATTCCGTGGAATCGCGGGTCATCTCTTATTATATCGGTTACATCTATGAACTGTTCGGCCAGAAGGACGTCGCAAGAAGTCATTACCGGAAATGCGGAGAATTTGAGCCGGCGCTGGAAGCGCTCTCCCGGATTCCCGGATGAAATACACAAGAATTTTCCCGCTCCCGGTTTATTCAAATTGATATTCTGACTGTTCCCTTAAAATAATATTCGAATCCTCATATAAAAAGAGCCATTCCTGCGAATGGCTCTTTGGTAGTTCACTATGCAATGTTCCGTTAATACTCCGGCAATTAGCCAAGTAAGGACAGTGCCAGCTGATTGCTCTGATTTGCCTGTGACAACATGGATGTACCAGCCTGCTGTAAGATGCTGTTGTTGGAGTACTTAACCATCTCAGTAGCGATATCTGTATCACGGATAGCAGATTCAGCGGATGTCGTATTCTCAACGATGTTGTTCAGGTTGTTGATTGTATGCTCAAGTCTGTTCTGTACAGCACCGAGATCAGATCTCTGCTGGGATACTAAGGAAAGAGCACCCTTTACAAACGCGTTCAGGGAGTTGAAGTCTTTTGCTGTAGCAACAGTCTTCGCATCACCAGGAACCATTCTCATAAATGTGTTCATAACCTTGGTTGCCATAGTACTATCCAGCGTTGCTTTGTTATACTTGCCGGAAGCACTATCCATCGTAGTCCATGTGTTGATGGTCTTGTTTGTATCCATCTCACCGATGATAACTTTCGTGCTCTTGCTTGTATCTGTCTTACCGTTAACAGTGTTCAACTTATAAGTAGAAACAGTACCTTTGATTGTACCGGAAGCAAGGTTTCTGAAAGTAACTTTAGTATACAGTTTGCCATCGATGTTATGAGCAAGACCCGCCATACTCATGTTAGCGATGCTGATTGTGATGTGCTGACCAGCTTCTGCACCAACCTGAAGGCCTTTTACGAAAGTACCGTCTAACAGGTTCATTTCGTTGAAGGTTGTCGTACTCTGAACACGGTCGATTTCACTCATCAACTGAGCAATTTCAGACTGGATGGATGCGCGGTCTGTTGTTGTAAGAGTACCGTTCTCACCTTTAACAGCCAGCTCGTTCATTCTCTGTAACATATCATGAACTTCTGCCAATGCACCTTCTGCTGTCTGAACAGTAGAGATACCGTCCTGAGCGTTTGCAGATGCCTGTGTAAGACCTCTGATCTGACGTCTCATTTTTTCGGAAATAGCAAGACCTGCTGCATCATCTGCTGCACGGTTGATCTTGTAACCGGAAGACAGTCTCTCTGTGGATTTTGCCTGAGCGCTTGTTGTCAAACCAAGCATTCTGTTAGAGTTCATCGCTGTAATGTTGTGTTGTACTACCATACTATATTCCTCCTTGAATTTTATACGGCATCCTTGCCGCAATTTTTGTTTTTTGTGTAATGGTTCCTCCGGCTCGTACGCTGCCATCGGCCCCATTACATTAGTTACGATGTAATGATTTTACAGAGTAACTATCGTTCAAGTAAGTGTTTAACTTGCTTTACTTGTATTATATATCGGAGTTTCTCCGATTTACTTTAGGGTAAAATTTATTTTTTTTAAAATTTTAACCCGTAAGCGCTACTTCTTATTGTCATAAAACTGAGGAGCCACATAATTAAGCTTATTCATGCTGTTATAATAATTCTGGCTTACCTTCGTCTTAGACATCGCATTTTTAATTTCCTGCGCCTGCTTTTTAAACTGACTGTCGGCCCGCATCTGATTGCGCATTCTGGCCGCATTGATCTTCACGACCTTATCGGTAATCTGCTGGATATAGTTCTGCATCTGAGCGATTTCCGTCCTGTATCCGGCCTTATTTCCCACAACTTCCGTGCGCACTTTGTCATACAACGCCTCAAATCCGTCGTCAAGCCTTTCCAGCATTTCCACAAATTCCCCGATTCTGTCCAGGGATGCTTCCAGCGCATCCATATCCAGCGTATCCTGTTTCAGAATTTGTTCCTGCTGTTCATTCTCTCTGATAATATCGTCAAGTATCTGATTCTTTTTGTTCAGACTCTGTAATAAAATCTGTGCTATATTCTGACTCATGCCTGCCCTCTCTATGCCTGCTTATTGCGTCTCATAACCTCTTTCCATGTATCCCTGACTTCGCGCAGATGCATATTTACTTCTTCCAGTATCGCTTTATCTTTTTTGATATTTCCTTCCAGAAGCCGCTGCAGAAGATATACATAAATTCTGTCAAAGTCTTCGGCGACTTTATATTTATGGTCCAGCGTATTCCGAAATTCTTCTATGATACGCTGTGTCTTCTTAATATTAATATGAGCCTTCTCCAACTCTCCGTTCTCGATCGCGATAATTGCCATATTGCAGAATTTAATGGCACCTTCATAGAGCATCAGCGTCACTTCCGCAGGGGAAGCGGTCATAATTTTATTATTTGTATATTCGGCAAAGGGATTGCGCGCCGGCATAGTCATTCTCCTCCTTGATCTTAACACATACCATTATCAGTTATCAGCCCCCGAGAATGCTTGCAAGGGAACTGCTTCTGGATTCCAGCTTGGACATCGCAACTTCCATCTGGGAAAACTTCTTATACCATTTATCCATCATCGCATTCAGCTTATCTTCCTGCTTTTTGATCTTGCTGGTATAATCCTTGTATTCCGACTGCATCTGCTTGTCGTTATAAACGGTCATCGCGCTGCTCAGCGTAGTACCGGCCATCTTCTTCGTCAGGTCATCATACAGATTCGTAGATAACTTCGTAAAGAAATTCATAACCGTTTCCGGATCGGAAGCGATCATCGACTTTAATTTGTCTTCATTCGCCTTCGTTGCGGCATCATCCGGATCGCCATCGATATGATAAGCGTTTCTTTCGTTATCCTCCGCCTTAAAATATCCGAGCGTATTGATTCCAAAATCCGACAGATACATCTTCTGACCATTCACTTCCGCACCCTGCAAAAGAATAGAAGTCATGCTGAGGGATACGGAACTTAATGTGCTGTCCCGGCGGAGCAGAGAATCTTTGATTTTCTTCTCCCACTCTTCTATTTCACCTTCACTCAGCGCCTCTTTTTCTTCGGAAAGAAGCGGTTCATATCCGGTCGAAGCATCCGCGTTGTATAAAGAATCCATCTCATTGATCAGCTTATTGTATTCCGTGAAGAAATTCTTTATCATATTATAGATGCCGTCCGTATCCGTCGAGGTCGTCATCGTAATTTCTTTATCGGTTACTTCCTGCGCGGTCAGTGTCAGGCCATTAACGCTGAACGTATTATCCATCGACGTAAATTTGGCCCCGTCAATTTCCACTTCCGCATCCTGCGCATTGACCTTGCTCCCCGTAAACATTCCCGGCTTGCTGTTTACCGCATCCACCATCTCTTTTGCGGTCTGAACTCTCGTATCGAATTCCGATCTGACCTGGGTATCCAGATCCGCGGTTCCTTCAGCCTTTCCCTCACCGTTTACCGTAAAATACTTCGCATTATCGACTATTTTGGCAGTATTGGTATCGATCTGTTTCTGATTCAGGTCAATTTTCTTCCTGTTTTCTTCCGCCGTTCCAAAAGCGTTAAACCACTGGTTGACGGAATCCACTTTGGCCTTTAATTCTGCCGGTATTTCTCCGCCGGCCTTCACCGCATCTTCATATTCCTTGTTGACGCCGCCCGTGCGCTCCATGACATAGATGGGATTGCCGTCTTCGTCCTTCATCTCATTGCCGTCTTTATCCAGCTTCACTTCATAAACGGGAGTCGTTCCATCGGCCTCGAAAACAGGATTTCCGTCCTCATCTTTCTTCTGCACCTTTTCAAGCGGACCATACGCGACATCCTGAATGAAATCATCCACCTTCTTCTTCGTGTCGTCATAGTCCTTCTGTGCCTGCTCTAATGCAGCCTTCTTAAGATTCTTATAGCTGTCATATGAGTCATCCAGCTTACTTGCATCATCATATTCTTTCTGCGCCTGCTGCAGCTTGTCATAAAGGCCGCCGTCTCCATATAGATTCGAGAAAGTCGTATAAAGATCTTCTCCCGGATATTTGGCCGCAAATTCCTGGCCGAGGAAATCGGAACTGGAAAGATCCGTAAAGAATTTATCATTCTCTTCTTTCATCTTATCGATTTCATCCTGGAGTCTGGTGTTTGCATCGCTCAATTTTTTATTAGCATCCTGATATGCTTCTGCCCGGGATGCGATTTCATCTTTAATCAGTTTTTCATATTCGGCCGTATTCGCACCCGAATCGTCTTTATAGCCTGCCCAGGTCTCCGTCCATGTTTTCTTCGTCGGATCGCTGCTGACAATATCATCCTTTGACAGCAGACCGAGACACGCCAGCGCGTTCATACCGCCCGCGTCATTCGCCTGTAAATTGAAGTTATTGAGTTCACCCGTTTTCTTGGAACTCATAAAGATTCTCTGGCTGTCCGGATCGTAATTTGCATTCAGTCCGACGCTCTGTGCCATACTGACGATATCATCGATCGTCGTATTTTCATTGACATTGAAATCAACATACTGGCCCTGCGCGCCGACAATTCTGAAACTGCCCGACAAAGACTGGGACTCATATCCGCTTCCGAATATTTCTTCCCCTCTGTGTTTCCGGAGCTGCGAGAGAGTTGCCGCCCCGCTGAAACCGACGCCGTCTTTCGTCGCCAGGCTGCCGCCGGTGAGTCTGCCGCCTTTGGCAAGCTGATTGACTTTTACGCTTCTTACACCGTCTACCGCGCTGTCGCTCGTAATGACCTTGATCGCATTCGTATTGGAAAGCTTCGTCACCTTCTTCAGATATGACGCCTGATAACGCATATCGCTGAGCGTATTCGTATAGAAATTATAAATTTTCGTATTCAGCGCCTTCCATGCGTCCTGCTTCCAGCTCAGCTTCGTCTGCGCTTTCACAAGGGAATTCTTTTTCACGCTCTGCGCGGATACCAATTCGGAAATGATGCTCTCGGTATCGAGTCCCGAAAACATACCTGTAATTCTGATAGACATTTGTTTTCCTCCTATTTCTGTTATAGCTTCTCATCTACGAGAATTCCGGCGATTTCCCAGACCTTCGCAATCATATCGAGGGTCTTTTCCGGCGGAAATTCCTTTACAATTTCTTTGGTGTCTTTGTTTACGATTTTAATCATGATCCTGTTCGTATCCTCATGAACGCCAAAAACTGCTTCTTCATTGCTGTTGATTTTGCGATTCATCTCTGCTATCGCTTTTTTCAGGGGTTCCGATGCAGCCGCCTGCTGGGGGCCCCCCAGCGCCTGTTTCTGATTCCCGTTTGCATCTCTTCCCTTGCCGTTCCCGCTTCCCTCTTCGTTATCTTCCGATTTTACCCGGGTAATCGGAGTCGCGGCGGCATCCACCTTTACTACCTGACCTGCCGGAGAAACTTCCTTGTCAGCCGGCCGGGCAGACTGAACTTTCGGCTTTGCTGTATCCTGTGCCTGAAAACTCATTGCACCGTTTAACAGATCGAGTGCCATTTTGAATCACCTCCGTGTGATAGTTTGTAAATCATCCCTCATTTTTGAATCTTTTAGAATCGTCCTGACTATTTTCCCTGTAAAAAACATAGTCCCTTGTTGTATATATCGGTTCATCACGACAATAATTTAGGGTGAAGGAAATAAAATAGAAATAATTTTCCGCAGCTGATGCTCGTATGTATAGCAGTTTTTCACTTTTTTATAACCGTTAATTCCGATGTTTATCCGCTCCGTATCGTGCTTCAGATAATAATCCGCCTTGTCAATCAGCTCTTCAGGGGTTTTAAACGTTACGATTTCCTTTCCTTCCGCAAACAGATCCGAAATCTCTTCCTGATAATTCGTCAGCACAAATCCTCCCACGCTCATAATATCAAAAATCCGCATCGGAATTCCGCTCTCAATGCTTCGAAGCGTAATATTCAAATTGATTTTACTGGAATAAAATACCTTAAATGCTCCGTTCATCTGGGATATTTCCGGAAATCTCCGTATACCCTCCGGAACAATATCGTCGTTTCTTGTATACAGATGAATATCGTACTGCCCGGCCAGAAGCTGCAACAGCAGCGCACGTTCAATATGCGTCAGCTTCCTTCCGAAAAAATATCCCTTCAGATAATATTCATCCGACAGTTCATAAGGTCTTGTATACAATTCCGGACATGTATTTTTTACAAGCGCGGCAAGCTCCGGCGTCAGGCATTCCCCGAGTCTGTCCCGTCCATCCCACTGAAACGCGCTTTTTTCCATCATCTCCGTAAAAAAACGCTGAACATTCCCGGGAAATCGATCCAGATACCGGTCGTATACATTATCGCTGTACAAACTCCCGACAAAGGACATATCGCAGCTGTATTTATTTATTTCTTCATCCGTAATTACAAGTTGTTCCGTCCATGTCACATCCGCAGCAAGCGGCATATAATACACATTGGTATAGCCCTTCTGTTTTGCCAGTTCATATTCTTTTCTGTCAAAAAAGAAAAGATAGCAGTTATCATAACGGGGAAAAACCGGAAGATAGGTCTCATACATCGGGGAGTCCATGCCATAAAGCGCAAATTTTATCCCCAGTTCATGTGTTGTCTGCGCCACGGCGGGAGCAAAAATATTGGCGATTACCATATCCAGCCGGTTCGCTTTCAGGTATTCTTTCAGTTTTTTTTCTTCTTCCGCTCCTTCTCCGTCCCCGCCAATTTCTTCCAGAAGCACCGGATACATTCCCGCTTCATGTCCCATATTCCGCAGCGCACGCATGATGCTGGTAATCGGCTGCTGCCTGCTCATCATATATAAAATTCTCATAACAATGCCGTTTTCCTTTCCCCGGACTTTTTTACGATTTTACTTGGCACATATTTCTTTTTCCATTACACTGTTCTTATAACTACTATAACATAAAGCGTACAGAAAAGGACGGAAATTTTATGGAAATTCTTATTTACCGCTACAACAGCATCTGCGAACCCGATATCATACAGGTATTTGAATCTTTCGGCATCACCGTTTTACAGGAAACAGCGGAAATGACAGACAAGCATGTCACGCCTTCCCAATGTGCGGAAAAAATTACCGGATGGATTCTTTCCCACAAACTGTCCTTTGTCTTCAGTGTAAATTTCTATCCGGCCATTTCCTATGCCTGTAATCATTTTAAGGTTCCTTATGTCTGCTGGAGCGTAGACAGTCCTGTTGCGGAGCTTTTTTCCAATGCGCTGAAAAATGAATGGAACCGGATTTTTCTGTTCGACCAGGCACAGTACGCTTTCTTCCATCCATATAATCCGGACCATATTTACTATCTTCCGCTGGCAGCAAATGTAAAAAGGTGGGAAACGGTAATTCTTAATATGACCGATGAAGACTACCGGAAATATGGAAGCGATGTCGCTTTCGTCGGTTCCCTTTATTCGGAAAAGTGCCGCTATGACAGACTTCTTGCAGACAATTCCCTCTCTTCCTATACACAGGGGTATGTGAATGGATTAATTCAGGCACAGATGAGGATCTTCGGCTATAATTTCATCTACGATACGCTGCCCGAAAATGTCATACAGGAAATCGTTTCCGCCGATCCTTCTTTTTACAAAAGCGAAGATGTTTTTCTCGATACCGGCCGGTATCTTGCGGCGCACCAGTATATCGGCATGAAACTTGCCAGCGTGGAAAGGCACGCCCTTCTTTCCGCCCTGTCGGAGCGTTTTAATGTATCGCTCTATACCCGCAGCGACACTTCTGCCCTTCCCCATATTCATGCAAAGGGCGGCGCAGGCACGCTCACAGAAATGCCCAAAATTTTCCAGGCATCTAAAATCAACCTGAATATCACAATGAGGCCGATCGAAACGGGGCTTTCTCTCCGCGTCTGGGATGTTCTTGGCTGCGGCGGTTTTCTGCTCACCAACTACCAGGCTGAAATACCGGAATATTTTGAAATCGGGAAAGACCTTGAAGTCTATGAAAACGAAGAAGATCTCATTCAAAAAGTGGACTATTATCTGCATCACGATGCGGAACGAATGGAAATTGCTCTGCGCGGATATGAAAAGACAGCAAAATATCATACCTATGAAATGCGCCTTGCAGAAATGATTCGGATTCTGAGTGCTCCGGAATAAAAAATCGCCGCTCGGCAGCGGCGATTACAAGAATGCTTCGCATTCTCCCCTGAAATGGTTTCTGTTACAGCAATTTCCTGAATAGAATAATAAATCGCCGCTCGGCAGCGGCGATTACAATACAGCAATTTCCTAAATAGAATAAAAAAACCGCCGCCCAATGGCGGCACTCATAAGACAGTATTAGAAATGTTTTTAGGAAACGGCGTAGCTTGCGGGCTATGCCGTTTCTCCACTTTGTAAACCACGCCCAAGCCGCGACATATCCTCGGCAATCAGCGTCGCCATTTCTCCGTTTTAGGCCCATTCCAGAAGTCCGCTGCACTCGGACGGCCAAAGTCCGTTCCAGAATACCGGGCTACTTTTCGTATATGACAGCAATATCATGTATTTTCCGCTTCATGTTTTCGCGAATATGCAGCGGCTGCAAACATTCACACTTATTCCCAAAACTGAACAGAATATCATAGTAGTAGTCGTTATCTACGAAAGGAAAATCAACAATATAATACTCGTCACCGTCCGGCACAAACGCTTCATAGGTACAATAATCAAGTACCCTATCCATTATGGATTTATGAATCCGGATTTTGACTTTTATTTGCATGGTTTCCAAAATTTCTGAGAATCCCAGAATGGGTTTTTGATATTCTCTTGGTGTAAAACCCTCGTCTAATATTTGTAGATTTGACATACGGGATATTCTAAATAAACGGAAATCATTTCTCACATAGCAATATCCTTGCAAATACCAGTGGCTGCCTTTCAATACAAGCTGACATGGCTCTACGGTCCGTACTGTTTTAATTCCATGATGGGCCACATATTCAAACAACAGCAGCCGGTTTTCCTGTAAAGCGGATTTAATTATTTCCAAATATGGCTGTATGTTATTATTTCCTATCCATTGACTTAAATCTATGCTTATTTGATTTACTTTTAATTCAATATCCTTTGCTCTTTCGGCCGGAATAAAGCTCTTGACTTTTGCCAGTGCATGTACTGCTTCATCCCCCCGCGCCATACTTGAAAGACTCGAAAGCCCTATTAAAAGTGCAGAAAGGTCATCCGCAGAGAAAAACTTATTATCAATTTTGTATCCTTGCATAATCTCAAAGCCACCGCCTGCTCCTGACGTTGAGCGAACCGGAATACCCGCCATATTGATAGCGTCTATGTCGCGGTATATTGTACGGCGTGAGACTTCAAACATATCTGCTAATTCTTGTGCGCCTATCCGCTTTTTGTCAAGGAGTATCATAATAATGCTGACAAGCCTATCTATCTTCATTTAGTATTCGCCTTTCAAAAATTTTTTCTAATTATATATTGTTGCCATATTGCTGTCAACAATTACGGGTTATAATAAATAAAGCCAAGACACATCAATCGAACCTGTTAGGAGGAAACCGTATGCAGAAAAAAGCCTTAGTCGTAATAGATATCCAAAAAGACATCACAAAAAATTACAAAGATATTATTGACAATATCAATCAAGCGATTGATTGGGCTGTCAATAACGATATTCATGTTGTTTATATCAGACATGAAAATTTATCGGCTGGCACAAGAACATTTAAGCCAAATACACCTGGAGCCGAATTTGCTTGCGACCTAAAAATAGTATCAAAAAACATTTTTACAAAATACAAAGGAAACGCATTAACCAGTGAAGCCTTTACAGAATTTATTCAGCAGAATGAAATAAGTGACTTTTACATAACTGGAGCCGACGCAGTCGCTTGTGTTAAATCGACCTGTTACAACTTATGTAAAGCAAATTATGGAGTTCATGTATTATCAGATTGCATAACCAGTTATGATAAAAAGAAAATTGATGAGATGATACGCTATTATGAACGTAAAGGAAGTAAAATTATCCGTCTAAATAATTTGTTGGTTGATACTGCTTTATGAGTAGGGACTGTCGCACTAATATATTTACCCGTTCAAAAGGCCTTGCCGCTTTTGAACGAACCTATACCCTGCAATTTATGTTAGTGCGACAACCCCTTTTGTTCCTCATATCAAGGAATACATTAGCACAACAACGCCTTAAATTGTCTATATTCACCAACGCCCTCTTCCGGCTATCGCCGCAAGAATGCTTCCAAAAAATATACAAAAATCGGAAATATTGAACACAATCCTATTTAACCATCTCCATGGCGTCCGAAAACTAAAGTAGTCCACTAC
>ERZ808054.215-NODE-215-length-72349-cov-32.212295_pt1 | contig 72349 bp, 54 predicted proteins | sample MGYA00380201_ERZ808054 | MGnify/ENA primary metagenome ERZ808054 (study PRJEB31490, sample SAMN06133419) | mouse gut metagenome | isolation source: Z5_2 | host: mice | place: China: Chengdu | collected 2015-05 ... | reverse complement strand
GAGATAAATAATCGGCATAAAAATCCTCCTGTCTGTGCATGTTGGGCTGTTCCAATGTATGCCGGCGGGCAAAAAAGCGTGCGCACAAAAAACAGAGAAATTTTTTATGGTTTTCGCTTTAGTTTTTCCGGGGCAATACGAACATAAAGAATAGAAGCGTATGACAAAAGGTACACCTTTTGCCACACCTGGATTCTCTGGAGCCGGGGTTGTGCTTATGGATAATCTGGCAGGGATAATTCGTCAAATTGCCTAAATAAGTGCATTTCTTTTTGTCAAAAGACAAAAAAGGAAGCGTATGACAAAAGGTGTACTTTTTGCCACATCTGGATTTTTTTCGTTTTGCGCATAAGGAGGTGCGGCCATGCTGGTTCTTGGCAGAAATGTCGGTGAATACGTGGTGATCAACGAGAATATTTTCGTGCGGGTTGTCAAGCAGAACGGCGACCTCAAACTTGCCATCGACGCGCCCAAGGATATTAAAATTGAGCGCGGCGAGATTTTTGAAAAGCGCAGCGGGCGGCCCGCAAGTATGGCGCGGTAAAAACCTGTATTTCCAAGTTTCGAATACAGGCTTCGGGTATGGTTTTCTGGTTTTCGCGCGTGCTGGCGCGCTGTACACGCGGGAGCTTGAAAATATAATTTTTATGAATGAGCCGGGCGGAGGGATACGCCCGCGACAATTCAGGGAGGTTTTATCATGGGAATGGTAGTTAGAAGCAACATCATGGCAGTCAATGCGCAGCGTCAGTTGGGCATGAACAACTCGTCGGTCGGCAAGGCGCTGGAAAAGCTGTCCTCCGGTTACCGCATCAACCGCGCTGGTGACGACGCTGCCGGTCTGGCCATTTCCGAGAAGATGCGCGCTCAGATCACCGGTCTGGACGCCGCCACCAAGAACGTCAAGGACGGCATCTCCCTGGTGAAGACCGCTGAAGGCGCCATGCAGGAAGTTCAGGACATGCTCAACCGCATGGTCAACCTGGCTACCCAGTCCGCCAACGGCACCTACGACAACGAGGTGGACCGCGCCAACCTCCAGAAGGAAGTTGATCAGCTCCGTTCCGAAATCAACCGCATCGCTGACAGCGCCAACTTCAACGGCATCAAGCTGCTGGATGGTTCCCTTGAGGGTGGCCAGACGGAGATTGCTTGGCAGGGCAGCACAAATGAGACTGGCGTTACCCCCATTTTGGATGGTCAGCTGGTGACCAAGGATCCGATGCCCGGCAAGTACTCTATCGATTTTGGCAACCTTAAATTCAGCAATGCCAGCACTGCCGCTGAGACACTTACCTTCAATCTGACGACCGGTGGTGGTGGCGCCATTTCTGTTGCTATTTCGATCGGAGCGGGCAAGACTCTGGAGGGTCAGGATGCGATCAAGGCGATCATGGAAGCTCTTGACAAGGCTGCTGGTACTACCGCAACACAGCCAGCAACTGCAGTTACTGGTGATAACAAGCTTCAGATCGATGGGATCACCTATAATCTCTCTGCCGAGGGCAACAAGATCATCTTCGAGATGGACAGCGCCCCCACGAAGGATGTTACCACCAACTTTACTGCCAGCTTTGATACCGGCAACTTCAGCTCTGTCGGTCTGATTGGTACCGGCGTGGAGCAGGTCCAGGTTACTCCCGAGGTAGAGGCTGTGCCCACCAGCGGCCGCGTCTATGGTCAGGCGCAGCTGACGCTCAACGATACGCTGACTGCTGACGGCAACGCCATCAAGATTGGCGATGAGACTTATGTATTTGCGCGGAAGCAGAGCACTCTGGAGAAATTTGCTGATTCCAAAGCCCACGTCATCGACTTGACCGATATTAAGAGTACTACTTTCACAACTGCGGATCTTGCGAAGGTCGCTTCCCGCGTGGCAGCCGCCGCCGCTGACAACACCCGCTTCAAGGTAGGTTCCAATATCGGTGGCACTGGTGTACTCACCTTTACCGAAAAGGAAGGCGGCGTGGATTACAACGTCAACAACCTGGCCGGCGCAGACGGCAAGGGTACCATTAACGGTGCTTCTACAGCGAAAGATGCCACTGCCAACGACTGGAAGGGTCTGATTGTTACCGGTACCGCCGCTCTGGGCAAGCCGCCTAAGGGCACCGCTCTGACTCTGCAGATTGGCGATACCTCCGACAGCTTCAACCAGTTGAAGGTCTCCATTGGCGATATCCACACGGATGCTCTGGGTATCAGTAAGATCAGCATTGCCAACCAGCAGGGTGCTGCCGATGCAGTTGATACCATTAAGAATGCTATCAATACCGTATCCTCCATTCGTGGTACGCTGGGTGCTACCCAGAACCGTCTGGAGCACACCCAGAACAACCTGTCCGTGATGAAGGAGAACATCCAGGACGCCGAGTCCACCATCCGCGACACCGACGTCGCCGAGGAAATGATGGCCTACACCAAGAACAACATCCTGGTGCAGTCCGCCCAGGCCATGCTGGCCCAGGCCAACCAGATTCCTCAGGGTGTCCTGCAGCTGCTGGGCTAATACCCATAGCAGGTATTTCTTTAGTAGCATAATTCCCAAGGCGGGCCGGGCCTACGCCCGGTCCGCCTTTTTCGGGACCGTGGGGAAAGCTGAAGGCCGCCCGGCTTTCCCGACCGCCCTGTAGCATAGATGGAGGGTAAACTATGGAAAAGGCTGTATTGTCTATCGGTATTATTTTCAAAAATGAGATTCGGTGTCTGGAACGCTGTCTCAAATCGCTCCAGCCTCTGCGGGACAAAATCCCCTGCGAGGTTGTGATGGCAGATACCGGCTCCGAAGACGGAAGCCGGGAGGTCGCAGAAAAATATGCGGATATTTTGATTGATTTTCCGTGGTGCGATGATTTTGCCGCTGCCCGAAACGCAGTGCTTGACCACAGCTCCGGAACGTGGTTTATGACGCTGGACGCAGACGAGTGGTTCGATCCAAAGGTCGATGAGCTGGTAAAATTTTTGCAGCTCCCGCAGGAAGAATACCATCTGTGCAGCTTTATGATACGCAACTACAAAACGCCGAACAATACGAGTGACGGAAATTTTAATGAGTTTTCCGCCATGCGCATTATGCGCAACGGCATCGGTATACGTTATGAGGGCTGTATCCACGAACAATGGAAATACCCTGAGACCTTTACGAACAGAAAAATCGTGAGATTGGACGCTCTGGTCTATCATGACGGCTACGCTTATGTCAGCAGGGAAGCCATGCAGGCCAAGCACGACCGAAACCTGAAGCTGCTGAAAATAAAATTGGAAAAGGACCCGGATAATTTGCAAACGCTGGCAGAGTGTATGGATGCAACAAAAACTACGGACGAAGAAAGTGCGGAGTATGCCAGACGGGCGCTTGAGGTGCTTCACCGAGATTGGGATGTGTGGGGTGCTTATGGAGCCAGGATTTATCGGGATGTGGTGTCGGTTGCGCAGATGCGTAAGTTGCCCGAATTGTTGGAATGGGCAAATAAGGGCGTGGAACTATATCCCGATTCAATTTATATACGTGTAGATGTTGCTTACTGCGCCTATGCGCGCAGTTGGGACAACAAGGATCCGGAGGAAGCCACCCGCTGGGCGGAGATGTACCGAAAAGGGGTGGAGGATTACCAAGCGGGAAATTTTGACCGAGACGAGCTGTTTCGTGGACTGCTGGAATTTGTCTCGCCTTTCTGGGAGCGGCGGCTGCTGATCATGCAGGTGGAAGGATATCTGGAGCTGAAAAGGTATGAGGATGCCTTTTTTACGTTTGAGTGTATCAATGGCGCAGAGCTGGATGAAGCACAGCAGGTGGAGGCATGCGTCAACATGCTTCTGCGGCTGCACCGCATAACGGAACTGGATGTCGAAAAGTTGATGGTTCGGTTCTGGGAACAGATCAATGAACCAACCCCCGCTGAGGACATGGCTCAAAAACGCCGCGTTGCATTTTTGAATACTGCCGCCGGGGCACTTACACCGCGCTATCAGGAGGATGAGGCTGGCCGGGAAGGGTTTCTGCGCCACAGTTATACCGTTCTTTTACCGCTGGCAGGCAAATGTATTCTAGGTGATGGTGCAGCGATTCTAAGCACTTCAGATCCTGCGGAATTGGAAAAACGCATTGCCGCGCAAAAACTTGCCGATCTGCCTATTTCAGCGTTTGCCCATGCGCTGAAATGCGGCATCACCTTCCCGCTGCCCGGACAGATGCTGACGATAGAAGAGATGGACGCTCTTGCGGCCCGGATAGCGCCTCTGGGGAAGCTGCTGGCCGATCTGGTGGTGGATGCCGCAGAGAAAGGGGCGGATGATATGCCGTCGCTCTGCTGGAAGCGCGGGCTGGCCTTGGCGGCTGTCCGATCCTGTGATTGGAAGGACGAAAAAATGGGGATGGCGCTTTGCCGTGCCTTTTCTGAGATCGAGAGAGCTTTTCTTCCCAGATATTATGCGGACGATTTGCTCAGTGATGAAAATATCCATTTCCTGCCACCCATGCACCGCTTCGGCTGGTATTGCAGCCGCGCTTTCTGGGCACAGGATGCCGGAAACGCTTCAATGTATGTCCAGCTTTTGCGGCAGGGACTGGAGGTCTGTCCCGAAGGGAAGCCCATGGTGGAGTTTCTTCTCCGGCAGCTGGAGGAGAGCAGAAAAGTCCAGTCCACCCCGGAGCTGCTGACTTTGGCTGAACAGGTGCGCGCTCTGCTGGCACAGTATCCCGCGGATGATCCGGCGGTGGAGGCGCTGAAGCAGAGCGCGGCGTATCAGAAGGTGGCCCATCTGATCGAGGGGCCGGAGCTGGGCGTATTTGGAGGGATAGGACAATAGAGTAAGGAGGCACTTGCAGTGATTTTGATGGCATCCGATTATGTGGGCTATCACATCGTAAATTATTTGTGTGAGATCAAAGAAGCGATAGATATATTTGTCTATGATGCTTCTGACCGAGGCGGCTATAACATGGCAATGATTGATCTCATTAAAGGAATGTCACCAGTTACAAAGATATACGAAAGTGAAGATTTAAAAAACAGGGATGTTCTATCCGATATTAAAATGCGACAAATTGACTTGGGAATTCTGGCGTGGTGGCCGCATATCGTATCAGATCAGATTATCAAATTGACAGATCGAGGATTCATTAATACACATCCTGGATATTTGCCATATACGAGAGGAAAACATGGTTCCTTTTGGAGCATTGTCGAGGGAAGCCCGTTTGGTGTTACACTGCACTATGTTGATGTAAATATTGATAGCGGCCCGATTATCGTGCAGAGAGAAATCCCTGTTACATGGTCGGATACCGGAGAAACATTGTACAAACGTGCAAGAGAACAGATTTTAGAATTATTTTACGAAAATTATAAAGCTATAAAGGATGGTTCTATAAAAGCTTGTCCGCAGCTTGGTACAAGTGGAACCTTTCATTTGGGAAGAGAATTAGACGCGATTTGTATGATAGACCTTGATAAAGAATACACCGCGAGGACCTTGCTCAATATTATTCGTGCCAAAATGTTTGAAGGGCAGGGAACGGCTTACTTTGTGGATGGAACAAGCAAGTACAATGTTACTATTTCTGTTGAGAAAGTGATAGAGTGACTACTGGAGCAGTACTTGTTTAAAAACTACTGGTACAGCCTGCAATTTGCGAGAGGAGCATTTCTTATGTCAAAAAATGACCACATCCAAATAATTGACACCAGTATGTTAACAGCTCCTGTGGAGGCGGATAACCTGTTTGCTTCCCGTCAGAATGCCTACGAAAAGCTACTTCCCGGTGTGCCAGATGTGACGATTTTTGTTGTGGCTTATAATCGCCTGGAAAAAACAAAACGCTGTGTAGAATCGATCTTAAAATATAGCGGAGAGACTAGCTATGAGCTTCTCCTGATTGACAACGGTTCTGAGGACGATACTCTCGCGTATTTTCAATCGGTACCCTATCCATGCAAGCGAATAATACGCATCACAAAGAACCTTGGTTCTCAGTATGCGCTAAATCTCGCTATGAGGTCTTTTTCCGGACGTTACCTTGTGCAGATTACCAACGATGTCATTGTAACAAAAAACTGGCTTTCCAACCTGTTGTGCTGTATGGGATCCGATCCCCAAATCGGAATGGTAACACCAGGTTCCTCCAATATCAGCAATCTCCAGGAGATCCCTCTTACATTTTCCTCCTACGAGGAGATGCAAAAAAAAGCTGCCGCCTATAATCAAAGCGATCCAAGAAAATGGGAGCAGCGCCTTCGCCTCATGACGGTCATCCTGATGATCAAGCGAGAAGTAATAGAGCAGATGGGAATGATCGACAGGGGCTTCTATCATGATTTCAGTGATGATGATTTCAGTGTCCGTGTCCGGCGTGCTGGATATAAGCTGATGCTATGCATGGATACCTTTGTTCACCATGACCATGATTTTCGGCATGGCGAAGACAAGGATATGGAGAAATTCCAGCTCTCCCTGGAAAAAGGCCGCAAAAACTTTGCAGATAAATACTATGGTTTAGACAGCTGGGATGATATGTCCAACTACGAGGGATATTTGATCCACGCTTTTCCAAACAAAAAGCCGTCATCTGACCCACGGGTACTGGGGATCGATACCGCCTGCGGCCTGCCGATCCTTCAGATCAAAAACGAACTGCGCCATAGAGGGATATTGTCTGCCAGCACTGCGGCCTTTACATCAGAAGCAAAATATTATTATGATCTGCAAACAGTATGCGATGAGGTATCCTGTGACAGAATGGAGCGTCTCCCGGATTTCTTGGAAAACAGGAGCTTTGACTATATCGTGCTGGGGAGGTCAATCAATACCTGCCCGGAGATCCCCAGACTGCTGCGCAGCCTTCTGGGGGCGCTGCGGCCATCCGGAATATTATTCCTGAAGCTGCGTAATACGTTGGATGTGGCCTCTTATCTCACCATGATGGGGCGCAATTTTCCTCTGGAGGAATTTGCAACGGCCATTACATTAGAGCAGTTCAACCAGATCCTCCAGTTGCTTCACGTAGACAGCTGCAATATTTTAAATATACCGCATCAAATGGATGTGCAGTCTCAGGAGGTACTGCGCACGGCGCTGCGGAACGGTCAGCTTGCCACGGACATCACTTCCGCCTTCAACAGCCTCATGACAAAGGAATATGCTTATTGCATCACAAAGCAAGGAGATAGAATATGAAAGTCGTCATCCTGGCCGGCGGCCTGGGCACGCGCATCAGTGAAGAGAGCCATCTGAAGCCTAAGCCAATGATCACTATTGGAGATCAGCCCATTTTATGGCATATCATGAAGATATACTCCCACTACGGCTTTACGGATTTTGTGATCTGCTGCGGCTACAAGGGCCATATCATCAAGGAGTATTTTGCAGACTACTATCTCCATCGTTCGGATGTGACCTTCGATTTCTCGGCAGAAAATCAGATGACCGTCCATCAGAATGTAGCGGAACCCTGGCGGGTCACGCTGGTGGACACAGGGCTGAACACACAGACCGGCGCACGGATCAAACGAGTGGAACGCTACATCGGCGATGAAGCCTTTATGATGACCTACGGTGACGGCGTCAGTGATATTGACCTGCGCGCGCTGCTGGCACACCACCGGCAGTCCGGAAAGCACGTAACGCTCACCGGTATCCAACCGGGAGGCCGCTACGGCGTACTGGATCTGGAAGGCGAATGTGTCACAGGCTTCCGGGAGAAAGCCAAAGAGGATGGCGGCTGGATCAACGGAGGATTCATGGTGATGGAACCGTCCGTATTTGACTATCTCCAGGCAGAAGAGAGCTGCATTTTAGAGCGCGCTCCGTTAGAAACGCTGGCCAGAGAGGGAAAGCTGGGCATCTACAGGCACACCGGCTTTTGGCAGTGCATGGACACACAGAGAGACCGAAGCAAACTGGAGGAATTATGGCAGAACGAAGAAGCACCCTGGAAGCTTTGGAAATAAATGACCTGGCCTTTTATCAGGGCAGGCGGGTCTTTGTGACAGGGCACACCGGCTTTAAGGGCGCCTGGCTGTGCGCCATACTGGCAATGGCCGGGGCGGAGGTGACAGGTTTTGCTCTGCCGCCTGCAGAAGAAAGCCTGTGGACGCTTGCCGGATTAGAGAGACATGTCCGCTCTGTATACGGGGATATCCGTGAGTTGGACAACCTCCGTACCGCCTTTCGGGAAGCCCGGCCGGAGATCGTTTTTCACTTGGCGGCGCAGCCCATCGTTCGGGAGGGCTATCGCGATCCGGTGGGAACATACCATACAAATGTCATGGGTACGGTACATATTCTGGAATGTGTCCGGGAGACGGACTATGTCCGCAGTGTTCTGAATGTAACAACTGATAAGGTCTATCAAAACTTTCAGTGGTCCTGGGGATACCGCGAAACAGATGCTCTGAACGGCGGCGACCCCTATTCCAACTCAAAATCCTGCTCCGAGCTGGTAACAGACAGCTATCGCGGCAGCTTTTTGGATGCCCGGGGCGTATCAGTCAGTACGGCCCGGGCTGGGAATGTGATCGGCGGAGGTGATTTTGCTCCGGATCGGATCATTCCGGACTGCATTCGTGCAGCCCGGGCAGGGAAGCCGATCCAGATCCGAAATCCGTATGCAGTGCGCCCCTATCAGCATGTTCTTGAGCCGTTGTCAGCCTATTTGCTGATCGCCCGGCGGCAGTGCGAGGATGCAAAATATGTGGGAAGTTACAACGTAGGCCCCGGCAGTCAGGACTGCCTTACTACCGGAGAATTGGCAGACCTGTTCTGCCGCAGCTGGGGAGATGGCGTCCGCTGGGAGCATGTGGGCAATATGGGTCCCCACGAGGATAAGATCCTGCGGCTGGATTGCTCCAGGATTCAGGCCGAGCTGGGTTGGACGCCGCGATGGCGCATAGACCGTGCGGTAGAGGAGACGGCGGCTTGGACAAAGGCCTGGCTGGGAGGCCAGGATGCACTGCTAGCAATGGAGCGGCAGGTGGATGCGTTCTTCTGCGGCAATATGAAAGTGTTTTAAATCGCATATTGCCGGAGACAGCAACATGGACACCTCTTGCTTTCAAGCATCAGGCATAGGAGGACTATGTCTGATTGCCCACGAGAATTTTTTTCAAAAACTTTTGAGGAGGAGCTATGAAACAAGTAGCAGACGCGGTGAAACAGTTTCAGATAGAAAAAGAACGGGACATTCAGGCTATGACGCGAGATAAAAGCACCAAGCGTATTGGCCGCCTGTTCATGGACCATGTCCTGGATTATAAATATGGATACTATTATACATGGATGGGCCGTCCCATCATCCAGCAACCCCAGGATATAGTCGCATTGCAGGAAGTCATTATGGAAGTCCAGCCAGATTTGATTATTGAAACTGGAATCGCCCACGGCGGCAGCCTGGTCCTCTCCGCATCCATGCTGGAGCTGCTGGACATTTGGATGCCCCTGCAGAAGTTCCGGCGTGAGGTCGTAGGGATCGACATTGATATCCGTGCCCATAATCGCACCGCGATTGAAGCACACCCGATGTTTCGAAAGATCACCATGCTGGAGGGGTCTTCGACAGATGAGCGGATCGTGGAACAGGTTCGGTCTATTGCGTCGAATCATGGAAAGATCATGGTCCTGCTGGACTCCTGCCATACAGAAGAACATGTGTTGCGAGAGATGGAAATCTATGGTCCATTAGTGTCCCCTGGCTCTTACTTGGTTGTCTATGATACTGTGGTAGAGTTTGTAGACAAGATATATACAGACCGCCCTTGGGGGAGAGGGAACAATCCTTACACAGCCGTCCAAAAATTTCTGGCGGAGCACGATGAGTTTTCGGTGGATGAGGGGATAGAGCAAAAAATCGTTATTACCTCATGTCCGGGCGGCTGGTTAAAAAGAAACGAGTAGATCGGTAATGAAGGAAAATCACTGCCCGGTGTGCGGGCGTGACCACTGATCGAAAGCCTCCTGGAACGGTATGGATCACGGGACAGTGCTGTTACGTTGCAGGTGGGTGTCTCGTTGGACGAGCAGATCTTGTTCCAGGGCGCGGACTACTATATAACGATCCGAAGCAGAGAGACCGTCCGCAGGACATGTTTGGCGGACCTCTGGGGGGGTGAAGGTCCTGTATGGAACGGATACCCAGCTTTTCCCGCCAGAGCTGAAGTGAGACGATACCTTTACTTGATTTGGGAGATACGATATGCGAGACATTATTTCAAAACCTGTTTTAGTTTCCGGAAGTTCTGTGGGGCCCTTGGAGGTCAACTATGCAGCAGACGCAGCACAGACAGGCTGGAACGAGAAGTGCTTTGACTATTTAAAGCAGTTTGAAGAGACAGTCTGTCAAGTTTTGGGCGTTAAATATGCGATCGCGACGCCCTCCTGTACTGCGGCACTGCATCTTGCCCTGTTGACTCTTGGGGTCAAGACCGGCGATGAAGTGATCCTCCCGGACAGTACCTGGGTCGCTACCGCGAACGCAGTGGCCTATACTGGTGCAACGCCTGTATTTGTGGATGTCTGCAGGGATGACTGGACGATCGATCCAGAGGCCGTAAAGAGAGCCATCACGCCCCGGACCAGGGCGATCATTGCTGTCCACCTCTATGGACATCCCTGCAAAATGGATGAGCTTAACGCCATTGCAGGGAAATACGGTATCCGCGTTATCGAGGATGCTGCTGAAAGTATGGGCAGTTTGTATCATGGTAAGCATACGGGGGCATTGGGAGATATGGCATGCTTCAGCTTCCATGGCTCTAAAACCGTAGTTATGGGCGAGGGCGGCGTTTTTACAACGAACGATGAGCAGCTTTATGCCAGAGCCAGGTTCCTGGGAGATCAGGCGAAGCATCCTACGAAACGCTTTTATAATGAGGAGATCGGTTACAAATTCCGGTTGTCAAATATTCAAGCGGCCTTTGGGCTGGCCCAGATGGAACGGCTTGAAGAGATCGTAGCGAAAAAGCGGCAGATATTTCAATGGTATCAGGAGGAACTTGCAGGGATCGAAGGGCTTACGCTGAATCCGGAACTTCCTGACGTTCGGAACAACTATTGGATGGTAACGCCTGTGCTGGCCCCCTGCTGGAAAGGTGGAGCAGAAAAGCTGCTGGTGGAACTGGAGAAGAGAGCGGTCAGCGTGCGCCCGTTCTTCTATCCATGTACAGAGCTGCCTGTCTATGCACAGTACCGTCGTGAGCCAACACCTGTGGCGCATGAGCTTCATGAACAGGGACTGAACCTCCCGTGCGGTGCAGAGCTGTCACAGGAGGAGGTCCATTATATTTGTGCGCACCTGCGCAATATTTTGACCAATGCAGATATTGGGCAGCCCGTGACCGGCTGGCTGGCGCGCAGGGAGCAGTTTTTGCAGGCAAAGGAAGAATTTCCACTGGTTGATTTTATCGATCCGGATTTTCGGAAGATGGATTGTGAAATTCAATTACCTGAACAGGAGCTGCCTGCCGTCGAACTGCTGGAAGCGATCCATCAGAAGCTGGGATTTCGGCGGATATTCCTCCGGCGGACGATCCAACATGAGGAAAGCACACGATCATTGGCAGAACTGGGATTTATCGAGTATCAGAAGATCCCGTATGTCGATGTGCCTGGACATGGCCGGGTGGAGCTGTTTCGGCAGCCTTATGCAGATGTTTGCATATATGAAACTATTTTTATGAAAACACTTTGATATCGTATATTGCAGGAGACAGCAACATGGACCCCTTTTGTTTTCAAGCGGCAAGCATAGAAGGACTATACCTGATCGCCCCGCTTTTTTCCAAAGATGCACGGGGATATTTTTCAAAAACTTTTGCGGCAGATCTGTTTGCCAGCCACGGCATTTTTCTGGATCCATCAGAGGAATTGGAATCCAGCTCCTCTCAATATACCCTCCGTGGTCTCCATTTCCAACATCGGAACAGCCAGGATAAGCTGGTCCGTGTCCTGTCTGGAGAAGTATACGATGTGGCGGTAGATCTTCGACCAGGCTCGGCATCGTTTGGTCGCTGGCAGGGCTTTCGTTTGTCCTCCAGGGACCGCCATATGCTCTATATCCCAAAGGGCTTTGCACATGGGTTTATCGCGCTTCAGGAGGATACCGTTATGCATTATCTCTGTGGCGGCCGGTATGACCCGGACAGCGAAGATGGCATTCTTTGGAACGACCCGGAATTGGCGATCCCATGGCCACTGGAGCTTGGACAGGTCCCTTTGCTGTCTCAACGGGATCGGGGTTTCCAGTCATTTAAGCAATTTTGCGATCTATTACATCAGCGAGGAGAGTTATGATGGACAATCAACACTGCCGTTTCTGCGGCCATGAACTGAAGCACACTTTTGCAGACCTGGGTCTCTCTCCGCTGGCCAACGAGTATCTGCAAGAAGCAGACCTGGGCAGGGGGCAGATCTTTTATCCCCTGAAGGTCCAGGTATGTGAACACTGTTTTCTGACCCAGGCCGCCCTGTACCAGCAGCCTGAGAACATCTTTGGAGAATACCAGTATTTCAGCTCCTACTCCGCCAGCTGGCTGGCCCATTGCAAGGCATACGTGGATATGATCATCCCCCGGCTCAAGCTGACCGGCGGTAGCCAGGTGCTGGAGGTAGCCTGTAACGATGGCTATCTGCTGCAATATTTTCAGCCCCACGGCATCCCTGCCCGGGGCGTGGAGCCTGCGGAAAACGTAGCGGCGGAGGCACGGCGGAAGGAAATCGATGTCCGGTGCTGCTTTTTCGGCGCGGAGACTGCCAGAGAGATCGCCTCAGAGGATGGAAAGTACGACCTGGTCATCGGCAATAACGTGCTGGCCCACGTCCCGGACATCAACAGCTTTGTAGCGGGACTGGCTGTGGTATTGAAGCCGGAGGGAACCATCACTATGGAGTTCCCGCATCTGATGCAGCTGATTCAAAATTCCCAGTTTGACACCATCTACCATGAACATTTCTACTACCTCTCCCTGACGGCGGTGCAGAGAATTTTTCAGACGCATGGCCTGGAGATCTATGACGTGGAGCTGCTGGAGACCCATGGAGGCTCCCTGCGCATTTATGCGGCGCACCGTTCATATGGGATGGTGCGCATGGAAGGCTCTGTATCCGATCTGCTGGCGCGGGAGAAGTCCTTTGGCCTGTGTGAGATGCAGCCGTATGCCCGGTTTTCAGAGAAAATGCTGAGGATCAAGCTGGAAACGCTCCGGCAGTTCACCCAGTGGAAAAAAGAGGGGAAACATATCGCCGCCTTCGGGGCTGCTGCAAAGGGGAATACATTTTTAAACTACTGCGGGATCAACAAGGATATGATTGATTTTGTGGTGGACTCCAACCCTCATAAGCAGGGGCTGTATCTGCCCGGAAGTCTGGTCCCTGTTCTGGCGCCGGAGGCGCTCCGGCGGTACCGGCCAGATTATCTTGTGATATTACCCTGGAATCTTACAAGCGAGATCATGGACGAGGCTGCATTCGTGAGCGAGTGGGGGTGCCGGTTTGTTTCCTGCATCCCGGAACTGCGTGTCCTGCGCGGAAGAGTATCGGATAGCGCATGTTGTGAGAGAGGCATGCATACAGAGCCTGTTTGAAATCTCCCCACGCACGTTTGGATGGAGGCAGAAAATCTTGTGATCCGCTTAATGCTGTCAAAGAAAGATAGGGAGCGGCACTGTTTTGGGAAGAAGAATCAGCGATGGACATTTCGACCTGTCCCAATTGATAAAAATTGCCGGTTAGTACCCTATGGCGCAGGATGGGGGACCAAGCGCTTTTTAAGGAGCAGCCGCTCGTTATTTCGCCAGATATAGATTTGATTTGGGATTATCGTGATTCTCTGTATAGCATTATGGCCTTACTGGTCATGTCGAGTTTCATCAGGCAGGAGTTCGCACCGGCGTAGAGATATACTTTCGCATTTCGATTAAGTTGTATCCACACAGGGAAATCCGTATTCCCCTGCCCTTTATTTATACATTTCCCCTATCCCACAGAGAGTTCTCCAATAAAATTTGCTGTAAACTGTCTGGTAGGCAGTAGCCTGTGCAACCATAGTGCGAATGACTATGATGATGTGGATGTGCGTTGGACACCATCAACCATCAGGTTCAGGAATTGGACTCGTCTTGCCGACCCACAACCTGACCCACTACAGGAAAAGACTGTGCGGAGGCGATGGACTAAGCAGCACCCCAGAACCATAAAATCCGGGTCCAACAGGGCTGGACGGAGAGGAAAACACGTTACCGCTTCTCGCATCGAATATTCACACGCATGAGGCCACTGGTTCGAGTCCAGTAGTCTCCACCCAAACAGACAAATCCGAACTTGTTCCCCATCGGGAACGGGTTCGGATTTGTTGTTTATCTGGCAGATATGTCAATGTAAAAGAAAGCGGGGGTCTTCCGCCGTTTCCACTGGGGCCCAGGTGTGCGACTGACCCCAAATGTTTCCTATAGAACCTCCCCGAAGTCTTTTGGACCTTTAGCCTCGACAAGAGTACCATAAGGAAGGCTTCGCACGGCATACAGGCCGGTGCGCAAATTTACGTGCTGGCGTTGAGCTTCTTAATGACCGCCAAAACCTCGGAGAAGTTTTCGCAGTAGGCATCGCACAGAGCATGGGTGCCGGATGCATCGATATTGCCACCAGCAAAGCCGATGGCGGAGAAGCCGGCCAGGCGAATGGAGGCTACGCCGGCGCCGCTGTCCTCAATGCCTACGATGTGACACCGCTCGCTTTCGGGAATACCCAGACCCACAGTGGCGGTCTCCGCATAAAGCCAGGGATGGGGCTTCGGTGACAACTCGCCCAGAGTACCTACGCTTCCGACGCGCAGGGGGAAGCCTGCGGAAATGGCGCTGTCGTAGAAGTCCTCAGGTTTGCAGTCCATTTCCAGGGTGCGAAAAGCGGAGAGGATCTCGGGCCATGCCTTTTCATAGAGGCCGCTGGTCACCAGACCGATCTTGATGTTCATTTCCTTCAGGGCCAGCAGGAACTCCTTCAGCCCGTGACTGGGGGTGAAGGCGCCCTCCTTGCCGCGGCCCTCCATGATCTCTGCCATTTCCCGATGAGTGTGCTGAAAGTAGAAATCCCGTGCGGTGGCCAGACTCTGACCGGGGCAGTACTTGTCGATACAGTATTGCAGATGCTCGGAAACAGAGTGGCCGGATATAAAGGGCTCGTCCTCTTTGGAAAGGTGGAAGCTGGGGTCTCCCAGTAAGGAAGCGGTGGTCTGCTCGATGATCCAGATCCAGAAGCTTTCGCTGCGGACACTGGTGCCGTCCAGATCCATCAGGACGGCCTTCACAGGGCCTTTGGGTGTCACGGGCTTCAGCGGATAGTAGGCTGGATGGCCCAGAGCACTGAGTACATAGGCCAGGGTGTGATCCTTCCAGCAGATAAACTCCACCTTGCCGTCGCCGGTGGCATAGATGCCAGTGACACCGTCTTTTCCGGCTTCAAATCTGCCGTCGGAGCATTTTGCCAGACGCTTGAGACCGCAGTCTTCGCTGAAGCTGCCCAGGTCAGGAATATTGATCTTCATAGTTGCTCTCCCAGCTGTAAAAGGAAAGTTTCGATCTTATGGGGGCCCAGTTCGGCGCTGAACTTGCCGTTGCCGAAGGGAAGGGACTCCAGAACGGTCTCATCCAGGCGGACATGCTGGACGCCCGTGACGGGCAGCAGAGTCTCCACAGTCAGAGGCAGAGTCTCTCCGCCGATGTTCCACACACGCAGGACCAGATCCTTGCCGTTTTCGGCCAGCTTCAGAGCACTGGTCATGATCTGCTTCTCGTTAGAGATCTTCAGCAGACTGCCGTTTACAGGCAGGCCGCCCTTCAGCGGCACACCTTGAACGGCCTTGACAGGCACCTTGAAGGCATATGCGGCAGCCATTGCATCGGCTGCCTGCCAGTCACCGCTATGGGGATAGATGGCGTAGTCATATTCCAGAGTGCCGAAGCTGTGCTGGCCGGTGTACTTGTCCAGCTCTTCCACATTCATGGAGCCGTTGGCGGTCATGTAGGCACGGTGAGTACGCAGCAGCGTGAGCTTGATGGTACGGCGGTTGTCGTCACACACCTCATATTCCCGCAGGCCCTTGGCCAGCAGTGCGCAGCCAACTTCACCATCGGAAACATCCAGGAAGTTCTGCATGGGCTGGCAACAAACGAAGGCCTCGTAGTTGTCTTTGTGGTCTCTCCAGCGGATGGTGCGGCTGGCCACATCCCAGGCGCTTTCACAGGCGGCGAATTCTGCATTGGCAACGCCGGTGGGGAAGTTGACGGTGAGCTTGTGGTCTCGGTGCTCATTATGCAGCTTGGTGTGGACTTTCAGATACCTGGAGTCCTTCTCCAAGGTCAGGATATAGCTGATGGACAGCTCCTTCATTTCACGGGTGCGGTCGTTGCCGTCGATGGTGGCGGCAGCGGGCAGCATCATGGAAAGCTCAACACGGAACTTGCCGCGCAGGGTGTTGCTCTCGAGCATGGTGATGTTGGCATTGGCACCCAGAGAGGTGTAAACGGTGTTGCGTTTGGGAACATTGGAAATATGAGCGGAGCCCACCTCGCCGGTGTCGGTGAAGTAGTGCAGGCCTTCCATAAGGCGGCCGGTCTGCTTATCCAGCATGTCGAAAGTACCGTTGGGATGCAGCGTGACCTTCAGGTATTTGTTTTCCAGCACGCCGCAGTCTCTGGCGATAAGAGGACGGTTTTCCATGATCTCGGGATGGCAGGCAAGCTCCGGAGCCCGCATACGCACGGCGTAAGTCACGTAGCCGTTCTGAGGCAGCCTGGCCTTTACCAGGATGTGCTTGCGGTTGGCCTTGAACTTGATGGCCTTGGTATCCATCTGACGTTCCACGCCGATGGAAATATCCTCCTGGGACAGCTCCACATATTCTACCTTGCTGCCCTCGGAATCGATTATATCATAGAAATCACCCATGGTCGGAGCACCGCCTACACCGATATCGGCTGCGGCGCTGGCACCCTTCGGGGTGTCTACTACCAGTTCGATGACCTCTTCCCGAGCATAGGGGAGGGTGTTGAACAGGGTCAGGGTATGGTCGGTGGGCTTGTAGGCAGACAGGCTGTCAATGTGGGAAAGGACGCTGATAACACCCTTGTTGGTGCATTCCTCAGCCACGGTCTTGGAGATGGAGAAGTTGTACAGGGCATCCTCGTGGGCACGGTCAACAGCCGCGCCGCAGATAGAATCGTGGGTGTGATTCTGCAGCAGGTGCCGCCAGGCACGGGCGATATTTGTTCCAGGGTATTCGCCGCCCAGCGCATAGGCATAGGAGGACATCGGCTCTGCCAGATGAATAAGGTTGTTCTCGACATCGTCGTTAAGGAGCTTCAGCTTGACACGGGAGGAGTAAACGGCACCCAGCAGGGCGTTGAAGTTGTTGTACTCCATGGTAGTGTAGCGCAGTTCGCCCTGGTGCCGTGCCCGCTCATAGCCCGGGACATTGCATATGGTATCCATGTATTTATCCAGGCTGGTCTGCACGATCTCTACATCGGGATAGATCCTGTTCATATCCGCAATGAGCTCGGGGAGGCTGCGGTAGGGCTCGTCGTTATCCTCCATGTTCATAGCCAGGATGTTATTGCCGATCTTATAGGGCTCTGCCTGATCCAGCAGATGATCCAGAGCGGCTTTCTGCACCTTTTCATCGTGGATGTAGTCGAAGTCCTCCTGCAGAACGGTGAAGGCCTTCTCATAGGAACCCATGTCCGCCATATGCACCGGAAGATGCTTCGGGTCGTAGGTATAGGTCAGATCCTTCAGGCCTTTGCCCAAAACAGCGGGGCCGTGGACATAGAAGAACCAGTTGGTTCTGGTCACCTCGTCAAAGGTGCGCAGGGTGGAGATGGTGCTGCCGTCGGGGGCCACCCAGTCGAACAGAGGGGTAAGGATATGCTTGTTGGTGCCGCGGTAGAAAATGGCGTTTTCCAGACCAAAGCCACGGTAAAGCTGGGGAAGCTGAGAGGGCTGGCCGTAACTGGTGGCCGTATATCCGGAGTGCATACAGCCGCCATATTCCTTTGCCATCTGGCGGCCCAGCAGCAGGTTGCGGATCATGGATTCCGGGGCGACCGTGTTGGTTTCAGGAAGGGTATACCAGCCCACAAGGCTAAGACGTCCGGCCTCAATGAGCTTTTTTACCCGTTCGCGGTTCTCTGGGCGAATGGTGAAGTAGTCCTCCAGAACGATGGTACCGCCGTCCACGCAGAAGGTTTCGTATTCCGGCTTGTTTTCCAATACATCCAGAATATTGTCCATCAGCGCAGCCAGACGGAGCTTGCTCTGCTCCGGCGTGTGACGCCATTCCCGATCCCAGTGGGTACCGCTGAGCAAGTGAATGATTCGTTTGTTCATGGTTTTGTCTCCTTTGCCATGTTTATGGTTTGCTCAAAAAACCGTTTTTCTATTATCCTACAGCAAATTTTGATTTTGTCAAGAAGGAAAATAAAAATCTTTTTTGAAAAAAATGATTGCTTTTTTTTGTGGCTTTGCTATAATTGAAAATTGAAAAAAACAGTTTTCTGGAGGAACGCTATGCTGAAGGTAATCAGACGGGAGGGCCTGTCCAGGGAGGAATACGCCTTGGCAAGCTTTTTACAGGGCGGTATCAACAAAAAACATCCGCACAGCCTGCTGGTAGATGTGGATATCTACTTGAGCTATGTGAAGGAGCCATGGGCCTGCATAGAGCTTTGGGAGGCTGTGGAGCTATGGAAACAGGAATTTGCGGGTCTGGCGGTTTACGATCTGCAGGCAGACGATGTTTCTATCAATCTGGCGGCTACAGCCTGCGCGGCAGAGGACTATTTGGGCGTACCGAGAGCCTTGCTGGACAGGTTTCTGGATATGCCGGTGCTTTTTGACGCGGCGGACTATACGGGCAGCCGTGCTTGGCGCCAGGAGCAGGTGTTTGACCGGTATAAGGAAAAGCTGAATCCCGCAGGCCTGGTACACCAGGTGGTTTTGGGTGCGGATTTCCGCCTGGAGCTTCGGGACTATGCGATTTTCAAGGGATATCTTACCTTCTTTACAGATGAGATCCCGGAGGACCTGGCTTTCCGGGAAAAGGTGTTCGCCTGGGCGGACAGAAATATTGCTGTCTACGGCTGGACTGCCGATGAGATTGCATTTTTGAAGAGTGTATCCTCTTATGGAAACTATGTGGTGCCCATGGACTGGTCAGCCAACCATTCTTATTTTTCCGGAGAAACGTACTGCAAACAGCGGCTGCGGCAGAAAAACCGCACGGCGGAGCCCTTGACACCGGACAAGCACTACGTGGCCATTGTGGTTTCCGACGGCGATAATGTGCAGTGGCTGGAGCGGGATTTTGCCACCACCTCCACCTACGGCCAGCGGCTGGGCTCCCCCGCAGAATACAAGGTCAACTGGACGATCTCTCCGTCTATGACCTCCCTTTGCCCGGATCTGATGCAGGGGCTGTACGACAAGGCCAGAAGCGACAGCTTCATCAGCGGTGTTTCCGGCATCGGTTACACCAACCTGATGACCTATCCTTGGTCCCATCTGCCCGCCTTTGCCCGGCTGACGGTGGAGGCTATGGAGGAGGCAGACCTTTCCTGCCTGTGTATGCTGGATAACGTCGATACTCTGGCGGATATGGAATCCACCCACCGGCGGCTGGATATTTTGGCTGCTTATGAGCAGATCCGGGGCGGTATCTGGGAACTGGATCCTGACAGATACAGTTCAGGCAGAGGCAGAGTGCTGTTTTCCTCCAACGGAAAGCCCTTCGTTTCGGTACGATTTTCTCTCTGGCACCCCTCCAACCGCCCCGGACAGGTCACCCGTGAATGGCTGGAGGAATACATCCGGCAGATCAATGCTCTGCCGGTATCTCCCAACACCATAGATGGATATACGGTGCTGAATGTACACCCGTGGACGATGGAAGGCAAAGATCTGGATTATCTCGTTTCCAGACTGGCGCCGCATATCGAACTGGTGTATGTCCGCGATATGCTTGATGCGATCCAGGAAAATGTCCCTCATGAGGATGCGCACCCCGTCCAATGAACAGGCCTGCCTGAAGACACAGGAAAAATCTGGGAAATAAACTATAAGTGAAAAAGCGCGGAAGGCTGCGGCAATGCCATGTCCGCGTGCAGAAAGCGGAGTTGATAATATGGCAGTTAAGATCAAGGATGTGGCGGAACGGGCCGGCGTTGCGAAATCGACCGTATCCAATGCTTTGACGGGAAACAAATATGTCAGCGAGGAGCTGAAGCAAAAAATCCTCAAAATATGTGAGGAGATGAATTATCATCCCAGCTTTTACGCATCCAAAATGGCGGGAGACCAGTCCAATATCATTGCGCTGTTTTTAGAAGAAAGCGAAAGCGGCCAATATCATTCTTTCTATACAGAACTGATTGAGTCCTGCCTGAAGCATATATCTGCGTCGGGCTATAATCTGTTCATTTCCTATAATGCGGATGGCCGGGAAAGACAAGGTCTGCTGCAAAAAGGCAAAACCCTGTTGGATGGCGCGATTATTATTTCCCCGGCCTCCCACGATGACGAGCGGATCGCTCTGCTGGAAGATGAGCTGATTCCCTGCGTGAGTATCGGTAAGCCTGCGGATTCGCAAATGGTCAGTTATGTGGATGTGGATAACGCCAGATTGGTCAGAAACGCTGTCCATCTGCTTGCCCTGAGCGGCTATACAAAGATATATCTGCTTAATTCCAGCGAAAAGCTGAACATATCCTGCGACAGAACAGCGTCCTTCTTGAAGGCGCTTACAGATGAAAAGTTGGAAGGGGATGGATCCAGCATCTGTTACTGTACGGAATCCAGCGAAGAAGAGGGCGCTGCCTTCGCCAAAAAGGTTATGGCAGAGGACGTGGCGTTTATCACGGCGAATACCTGGCTGGCCCAGGGCGTATATGCTTGTGCTGCGGAAATGGGGCTGGGGATCGGAGAAGATGTCGGTGTATTCGCCTTGGGCGGCAAGGTGGATCCTGAGAAAACACCACGGCTGGCCTATGCTACCCAGGACTACGGCAAGCTGGCCCGATTAGCGGCGGATATTCTGCTGCAGAATCTGGAGGAAATTGGGAAAGGAGAATTTTCTGAAAGGAAGATTATTTCCTTACCCTGCAAAATCAGCTTTGACGCATCTATCAATCGAAAATAAGTAACCACTGCTCGTGCCGGCAGCTTGCGTGGGCCCGATCAGAGTCTCTCTCCGGCTGAACCCTCAAGGTCCGCCGAAAGAAATGCCGACGCATTTCTTTCGGCGGGCCGCCCCAAAAGGGGCTTATTTTTTGCTTTTTTCCGGTTGGCCTGCCAACGGCCCGTACGCCCCGTCATCGTTCTGCAATTTGCTGCTGTTGTACCTCTGAAAATTTTCAAATCACAAGATTTTATGGTGTTTTTTTGTATATAGTTGGTCAAAAACTGATTTTCAAAAAACCGATTTTTAAGCCGGTTTCAGCAAAAATATGATTGAAAACGCATAATAGTCTATACAATCAGCGTTGCTAATTATTGACAAAAAGCCGCAATTATTTTGTGGAGAATGACAGGCAAATACAACTTGACAGAAGCAAGTGTGATGATTTATAATGAAAACGCTCAGAAAACCGTTTTTTTACCATTTCTAGGGATAAATAAGGCTGAAGATCCAGCTTGCAGTGAATGATCTCCAGAAAATGGGCTGTATTTTCGGAAATTCCCCAGAAACTTGATTGGAATTCCTCCGAAAACTAAAAAAACGGTTTTACAGGAGCTTGACCTGTGATATCGGTAGGCTGCCTTGCTACAAGCATCCAAAACACGAAAGGGAGAAAAGTATGAAAAAGTTTCTGGCGCTTCTTGTAATGTGTATGGTCCTTGCAGTTATGCTTACGGCGTGCAAGAATGACAAAGATCCTGCAAAGACCTCATCGAACCCTCCGGTAGATGCTGTCCCAGTGGAGAGCATCATCGTATCCACTGACGATGAAAACGGCGAGGGCACCAAGGAAAATCCGTATGCTGTTACCGTTGCTCAGGGCACCTCGATCGAGATTCCCTATGCTGTTCAGCCCAAGAACGCTACCGACAAGAGTTTCCAGTGGAGCGTTGAAGGCACAGACGGCTCAGGTATCAGCCTTGAGGACAACGACTCGAAGCTGGTTATCTCTGTAGCAAAGGAAGGCACCGCCGCTCTGGTCAAGGGCACTGCCAAGGATGGCAGCGGTGTGGATGTCTATATTCAGGTCAATGTTGGGGCCTATAATCCCGTTACCGATCTTACGGCAAGCGGTCTGATGGAATCCAACGAGGAGGGCGTCGACTACGTTCTGGTGACCGCTTTGGGAACAAAGTGGGACATGAGCGGCGGCCTGCTGGCCCGTGGACAGGAACTGATGGACGGCGAGATCTTCGGCGGCCTGCAGGCTCCCAGGAATCTGATCTACTATCCGAACCTGCAGAACATGGGCTTCACGGTCGAACCCGCCGATGCGACCAATCCCGCCCTGCTGGTGTCCTACAGCAATGAGGGCGTTATCCGTGTGGAGTCAAATGGCACCTGGACCGCATTGAAGGCCGGTGAAACCATCGTTACCGTTTCCTCTTACACCGAGCCCGATGTGGCTATCAAGATCAAGGCCGTTGTGAAGGATACGCTGTATGCCGGTATCCTGCTTGAGGATTATCAGAATGCACCGCTGGCTGCCAACAGCAATTGGGATCTGGATGCTGACCACGCAACCGAAAAACAGCTCTCCAGATACGGCGACTGGCATCTTGTAATGATGCACTCCAATTCCGTCCGCGGAGAGGAGAGTTCTGATAACAACCAGAAGATATTCTACATGGGCAGCGGCGACCGTCCCTACGGCGTCTGCCTGGAAAACAATGTAGGCGCGGAGTCCGGCGGCAGCCTGATCGAAGCGGCCTCCATGATGTGGGCCAAAGTGTCCATTCCCGAGGGCGGAGTGACCTTCAATATCAAGGTCGGCAACAATGATAAGGTTCACGGTCAGTACCGTGTGCTGTTCGTGGAGAATGATGGCAAGATCACCGTTCTGACCAATGATTGGGTCGGCTTTGCCACCGGCCCCAGCGAGTCCGTCCAGAAACTGCCGCTGCCGGCTGATATCAAGGGCAAGACCGGTGCTGTTGTGGTTGAGCACAGAGTTACCGAATACGACAACAATGCCGAACTGCAGATCAAGGCCATGAGCATCGAGGGTCAGGTGGACGTGACCGGCATCACCCTGGAAAAGGCCGTGGGAGAGTACAGACCCGGCCAGTCTTTCTTCCTGAAGGGTGCAGTTACTCCCGAAAACGCCACCGACGATGGCATTACATATGACTTGGGTAAAGACGCACAGAATAGCGGCATCACTGTGGATGCCCATACTGGCGAAGTCAAGATCGATGAGAAGACCGCTCCCGGCAAATATGAGCTGGTCGCTGTTTCCGACGCGAACAAGTCCATCACCGCGGCCTATACCCTGACGGTTACCACCGAAGAGATCGAGATCAACGTCTGGGATGGCAAGTCCGAGATCCTGAACGGCGTATCCGATGTCAAGTGGGTCATCGATGGCAGCACCGATGACGGTGTCGGCGAAGGCGCTGACCTGAAGATCGACGGTAACGAGTGGTCCGCCCTGGTTCTGGATGGCAGAAAGATCAAGGAAACCTCCTGCATCTTGACCTTCGGCGCCCGTGTGTTCCATAGAGACGGCGAGACCTATCCTCACTTCTATGTGAAGATCAACGGCCAGGTTGTCAGCGGCATCGATCAGAAGCAGGACTATTTCTATGTGGATACCGATGAGACACAGTACTGCAGCTATGACCTGTCCGAGTGGATCGGCGAGACTGTGAAGGTGGAGATCGGCATCACCCAGGGCACCCACGCTGTTGTCCAGCACATCAGCTTTAAGGAGACCTCGACTGCTGCTTAAAACAACGAAGACAAGCTGCTGCGTTATCCAGAAGATTTTATAACCTACGTGGCTACTAAATGACCTTTGTAACCAAAGCAGCCGCCGCGTCAGTTTTGGTGTTGGCGGCTGCTTTTGTTCTAAAATTACTTTTTCCATCAGGAGGGAATTATATGAAAAAGATCGTATCTATGATCCTGGCAGTCGTAATGATCCTATCCGTTTCGGCTATGCTCACTGCCTGCTCTGACAGTCCGGACAAGGACCCTGCCGGTGAAGGGAGCATTACTGTTTGGTGGCCGGGCGGATCTTCCACCACTGAGGCGGCCATCAAGCAGGCAAAGGAAGATTATGAGACTGCACATCCTGGCGTGACGATCAACATTGAATTTCAGGGCACGGCGGATTTCTACTCCAGCTATACCATGGCCCTTATGGGTAAGAACTTCCCTGATGTGGCCTATGTTGACCATGTGTTTGTCCAGCGGCTGGCCTTTGATGGACTGATCGCCGACCAGTCTCAATTGGGCCTGGATTCCTTGCGGGATCAGTACGTCGATTCCCTGTGGGAGCCAAACCTGTGGAATGGTAAGCTGTATGCGCTGCCTATGAGCGCCAACGTCCTGGTCAATACCTATAATAAGGCGCTGCTGTCCAAGGTCTTTGGCAGAGAGTTCACGGATGCGGACCTGCCCGCCAGCTGGGAGGAATACCTGGCTATCGGCGCCAAGATCAAGGCCTACAACGAGCAGAACGGTTTGACCGACAACGATGCCCTTTACCTGACCACTGTTCCCGCCGGCACCGGTGCGGAGTCCATGGGCGCCATGTTCTATCTGGCCTATTCTGCCCGCAGCGGCGGTACCCTGATGAACAGCGATCTGACGGAGACAACTCTGGCCACCGAGGCGAATCTGGACGCTGCCACCAAGATCAAGGAGCTGGCCAAGCTGGGCTATACCACCACGACCTTCAGTGAGAGCAAATTCGAAAACGGCAAGGTCGCCTTTATCGAAATGGGCCCCTGGAAGCTGACGGACTATGGCCGCATCGATGAGGCCAGCGCCGATATTGACTATGGCTATACCACGGTCATGCCCTTCAGCAAGGGCGGCGACATTTCCTCTACCCTGGGCCTGTACTCCCTGGTCATTACGCAGAAGAGCCAGAATCAGGAACTGGCAGCTGACTTTATCAAATATGTGACTACCGACACGAAGGTGCAGCTTGCCCACAATACCGTACAGAATCTGATGCCTACTACCAAAGAGGCAATCAAGGACGAATTCTACGCTGCTGACAATTGGAAGGTTTTTGTTGAGCAGCTGAATCATGCGGTAGCCCGTCCCGGCTCCAGTGCCTGGCCTGCGATCCAGCAATATGTGGCGGAGTTTGTGACCGGCTTGGTCAATGATACCCGTGAACCCGATTACATTTATGCGCTGCAAGCTGCTCTGGCTGAAAAGCTGGAGGATTTGGAGGACGAATAATGAACCAACTGGAGACACCGGTAAGATCTGCTCCAAAGAAAATGAAATATAGAGACGAGCTGAAGGCATACTCACTGCTGGGATTTCCCGTGGCATGGTGGACACTCTTTTTTGTGGTTGCGTTCTTTACCGCTTTGACATTCAGCTTTACGAATGTCTCCCTGAGAAGTCTTGCCACCGGCTCCAGCATCAAGTTCACTCTGGATAACTATAAGAACCTGCTTGCTGTAAACTGGAAGGACTTTGACCAGAGATACTGGGATTCCCTGGGCATTACGATCCTGTGGACTGTGGTTATGAGCATTGGCAACAACCTTATGGGTCTGCTGTGCGCCTTCCTCATCAGCCAGCTGAAAAAGGGAAACCGGTTCTTCCTGGCGCTGCTGTTCTGGCCGTCGCTGGTTTCCGGCGTTGTCGGCAGCGACGTGACAAAGCTGGTGTTCGGCTCGGACAATAACTCCCTGGCCAACACGCTGCTCAGGTTTTTTGGCCACGAGCCCATCCAGTGGCTGACGGACGATCAGACAGCCATGCTTGCCTTGATGATCATGCCGTTTTTCTTTGGCTTCTGTACAAAGATGCTGATCTACTATTCCTCCCTTATTGCCGTTCCCAAGGACTATAAGGAGGCGGCAAGTCTGGATACGGACAGCCGGTTCAAGATTTTTACCAAGATCACTCTGCCGTTGATCCAGAATGCGGTGGTGTTAAACCTGCTGCTCTCCATCATTGACGGCTTCAAGATCCTCGGACCCATGCAGTTGGTAACAAAAGGCGGCTATGGTACCGAATCCACCATGCTGTATATCTATAATACAGCTTTTGAGGATGGCAAATTTGGACGGGCCTGCGCCTATGCTACGGTCTTGTTTGTCATCATTCTGGTATTTACCCTCATCCAGCAGAAGCTTTCTACCAGCAAGGAGGTTGAAGACGTTGAGTAAGGCAGCTGCAAGCAATCAAGCTTTAGCAGAAAAAAAGAGGACAAGGTCCGCAAAGCAGAAGGCTCAGATGTTTCAGGTGATTTGCATCGTGGTCCTGTCGATCATTGCCTTCTGCCAGATGCTCCCCTTCTATTTGAAGCTGGTGGATTCTCTGCACTCGCCGGATCTGATCCCTAACAACGATAAGCTGTACCTGTGGCCGGAGGGCGGAACCTTGCAGAACTATATGATGGCGCTGAAGGTCAGCGGCTTCTGGACGGCGCTGGGAAATACCATTTTCCATTCGGTCGTGTTTACCGGCATCAGCCTGTTTATTGCAATTATTATGGGCTATGTGCTGGCGAAAATGCGGTTCAGAGGCAAGAAATTTCTCAGCAATATCCTGCTGTGTACCATGATGGTACCTGGCGAAGTGCTGATGATCCCCAACTACATTCTGGTGATGAACATGGGCATCAACTACTCCGTCTGGGGCCTGATCCTTCCAGGCATCGTGAATGTGTTCGGCATCTTCCTGGTGCGGCAGTATATGTCCAACATTCCGCAATCCGTGCTGGAGAGCGCGGAAGTGGACGGCTGCAATGAGTTCAGAAAGATATTCAACATTGTGGTGCCCATGTCCAAGCCTATTTTGGTCACCTATATCATTCTGACCTTCGTGAGCACCTGGAACGAGTACCTGTGGCCCATGGTCATGCAGTCCAGCGGAAGCACCGTTGAGACACTCCAGCTGATCATGTACAAATTCTATCCGGCACTTGGCAACTATGCCGACGGATATGTCCGCTCTGCCGGTATGATCCTGATCACCATCCCCATCATCATTGTGTACATCATTTTCCAGAAATATTTCCTGGAACAAAACAATCTCAGTGGTATGAAATGATCTCCATACCCATTCAGGAGGTACAAAAGCAATGAAAAAAACCACGAAAACGGCAGCAGTGCTCCTGCTTGCGGCGATTCTCTGTTTCGTGTTTTTCACGGCCTGCTCGGATAAGGGCGACAAACCGGCCGGCCCGGACAAAGGGACATGCTCCCACACGGACAGCGATGGCAACGGCGTTTGCGACAAATGCGGCGTTGTTACCGGCACGCATACAGACGAGTCCTTCTCCTATTATATGAATACTAAGCTCCCTGCGGATAAGAAGATATACGTTCTGAATATGACCAGCGAGGGCTATGTGTTCGACGAGGATACGATGTTTACCGCCCAGGCGATCCAGGGACTGTTTGCCCGGAAGAGCGCGCTGTTCTATGTGGACAGCCACTATATGACCAACGGCGTCAATATCGATATGCACTACCTGGACTTGGCTGCCGAAAAGTACGGGATCACCTATGAATCCATTACCCTGGAGGATGCGGTCGCCAAGTATATCGCTTCCTGGGAAGCAAATGTTGCTGACGGCACCTGGGGCTCCGAGATCCCCCTGGAGAACTACAACAACGTCCCTGGCGTGACCGCCTATACGGAAACCGATGGCGCGGGCTATTCCACGCCCGGGTACATCGTCTACAAGGAGGGCGACGTTTCTGTCAACATCGCTGCCACCCTTGCGGGCATTACCGGCTTCCTCCCGGTGTCGGAAAACGATGTGGAGTTCTATAAGGGGCTGGGCCTGGTTGAAAAGTTCAATGTCAACAATGCCGCTCTGACCTACAAGTGGCTATTTAACAACGTAATGAGTGAGCTGTCCACCGAGGGCCTGATCCACCAGAACTACCAGTCTACCGGCCTTACCAACAAGTTCATCAAGGACTATGGTATCTGCAACAAGTATTTCCACGTTTACTATGATGAGGTGTCCATCGTGGGCAACTCCTTTAAGAAGACTCTCCATAGCTTTCTGGACGATAACAGTCCCATCTTTGGCTATACCTACTCTGAGGATGACGATGTGTCCTTCTTCTCTCAGTACGGTCAGTTCATCGTTCCTACGGACTATACCTGCAACCTGACTTTCCTGGCGGCGGACGAGTTTGCCGGCAAGATTTACACGCAGCCCAATGATGATGCCGAGCTCCCGGCGGAGCAGGACAAGCACTATGTGGCCTTTGTGGTATCCGACGGCGATAATGCTACCTACTGGCAGAACACCGCAGCCTTTGCCGCCAATTACATGAATGCCTCCGGCAGAGAAAGGGATACGTTCCCTGTCACCTGGTCCATGACGCCGTCTCTGGCCGACCTGATGCCTCTGGTGCTGGAAAATGTATACAGCAATCAGGCCAATGCCTATGACTATTTCTGCGCTCCTGTTTCCGGCCAGGGCTATATCAACGCTGGTAATTTTGAGGCGGAGAATGACGGTGCATATTTTGCCGACTTTGTCAGCAAACTTGATGTGTACATGAATAAAGCGGACCTGTCTGTTGTCACGGTCATCGGCGGCAATCAGGCGGGCGACCTGGTCAACGTGCTCAACGGCTATGCAAGCTGCAAGAGCGTGACCGGCGGCATCGTTTACGATGGCAGCAAATATTTTGGCGCCAACCCCGGCGGTGTGATCTGGATCGACGGCAAACCCTTTGTGCAGCCCCGTGACTCCCTGTGGGAGACAACTCCTGCTTACATCGCGGCCCGTATCAACACCTATTCCACCGACATTACCACCATTGATGCCTACTCTATCATCAATGTCCATCCCTGGTCCCACTCGTATGAGGATATCCGTACCATTGTGGATATGCTCAATGATAAGGTGGAGGTCGTCAGTGTAGACCGGCTGATCCAAATGATGACCGACAACGTGAAGGATAAGTCCAACACCACTTCTTTCAAGGTTCCCGAAGAGAACGGTGTCAGCATTCCTGAGGAGTACTTGCAGAGCAATCCTTCCCTGATCCCTGTGAATCCGCTGTACAATGATTTCCTGCTGTGGCAGGAGGATTGGTCCGGTTCCGGCGTGAACTATAACAACACGGATCCCGCCTGCTCCAATGTTGGCGCCATATACAAGGGCAATATCAGTATTGCCGCAGGAACGACAGCCACAAAGACTGCATTCACTCTGCCGGCTATTGACAACTACTGGTTCAGCTTCAACGCCAGAGGCGATAGTTTGGATCCTGCCGAGACAGCGGCTTTCGATGTGGTTATGACTGTTGACGGTGTAGAGAAAACTGTTATGTCCGGTGTGATGTTGCGTGGCGTCCAGGGCACGGAGACCCTCAAGGTGACGGGTGACGGCTGGCAGTGCTTCGCATTCCCTGTTGCTCAGTACTTTGCTGACTACAAGGGCAAGAGCTGCGAGGTGAAAATCATCGTCAAGAGCGGTGATGCCGGCATCCGTCTGGATCAGGTGGCTTTCAAGGAGCGCTCCGTGGATCCCGCCATCGATATGAGCAAGGTGGACGTCTATAACAATACGTTCGATGAAACTACGGAGGACTGGATGCTGGGCGAGCAGTACAAGACCAGCCAATACTACTGGTGGGATGTCATCGACAGAAAGACCCTGAAGCGTGAAGGCTACATCCAGATCGACTGCTCTGACGGCGGCGGTGATGAAAAGAGAAACGGCAATACGAATGCGTGGATGGCTAAGCATTATGTGCTGCCGGAGTCCGACAACATTTCCCTGAAGTTCAATGTGACCAGCGACAACCCCACTGGTGCCTACGTGAAGATTTCTCTGTATGTGGAAGGAAAGTACTTCGTACTGTACGACTGGCAGTCTGCAGATCCCTCCTTTAACAGATCCAATATCGAGATATCTCTGAAGAGCCTGGATTCCACCCTTGATTTCAGCGGAAAAGAAGCCACGGTCGTTTTTGAAGCAAGAGATGGCGGCTGCAACAACGGTGTCGGCGAGGCATGTCAGTTTATGGACTTTATTACGGTCGCCTGATAAAAGATATCTGAAAGGGGAGCATCCTGGATGCTCCCCTTTCTTTCGAAAGAAGTCAACTATGAGACGAAATCCGGCGCTTTTTTGTGCACTTGCTTTGCTGATCTCCTGTGCGGCGGCTTCTGGCTGCACCTGGGCAAGATATATCTGGTTGGCGTCACCCCGGCCACATCGCTTTTCCCAAACAAGCTTCAGTTCCACCAGCTTGGAAATGCAGCGGTCACACGCTGCTCGCAGATTCTCAGTTCCCGGACCAGTTCCTTGCGCGGAAAGATGACAAAGACCTCGCCGTGGTTGTTGACCCAGCCGTTTCTGCAGGAGAATTGGAAGCGGTTGAGCAGGAAGGCGCAGGCCACCTTGGCATCCAGGCTCATATCCGCGTAACGGGGATATGAGAACAACCGGCGGGGCATCTGCGTGTGGTAGACGCTCTGCACATCCGTCTGCTTCATCAGTGTAAAGGTTGGGCGCTGTTTCATTTCTGCTGCCGTTCATTCTGTGCATCCTTTTATCTGGCTTTGTGGCAACATCGTTGCCACGGTATTTGACTTTCCTTTTGAGATATGCTATAGTAGCGGTACGAGGAGGTGTCGAAATGGATATTGTTTCATCTGCAAAAACGGATATGTTCCGTATGAGGATCAATCCCGATATTCGCCGGGAGCTGGAGCGTGTTTACGCTAAAAACGGACTCACCTTGACGGATGCTGTCAATGTTTTCTTCCAGCAATCGCTTAATACTGGAGGATTTCCCTTTCAAGTTACCGAAAACAACGCCGAAATGATGAAGGCCAAGGCGCTGAACCGGCTGATGAAGGAACTGGATGAGGGATTGGACGATCCCGTTTCCTACGCCGAGGATGAGGTATACCAGATCCTTGGAGTAGATAGATGAGGATCGAATATAAGGGCATTGCCCTGCGTGACATCCAGCAGAAGCAGGATTATATTGCAAATGCCTTAAAGAACAGATCTGCCGCACAGAAGCTGGTATATTCGATTTTGAACGCGGTTTCTCAGTTATCAGAAAATCCGTATATGGGACCCCTGTTGAGCAGTAAATATGATGTAGATTCGGACATCCGGTTCCTGGTCGTTTCCAAGCAGATGGTCTTTTATCGCATCGTGGATCGCGAGTTGGTTTCTGTTGTCCGTATCCTTGACGGACGCCAAGACTATATGGCAATTCTTTTTGGATGAGGTACATATAACACCCCGCCGGGATCATCTTCCCGGCGGGGTGTCATCATCTTCACCACATACGCCGCCTATGGTGAACTCCACCATTCCAAGATTGGAATGGTCTGTCTGCGCCGCTGCATCTACTTGATATAGTTACCGCAGTTGAAAAGCGGTACAAAGGGCATCATCAAAGGAAGAGACAGCGGGAAGGATTTTTCTCAAAAAGCCTGCTGTCCATTGTCCCGTTATACTGAAACGACGCAAAAATTCTGTCACCTATCCGAGCAGCGACAATGCCACAGCGCTGATACTTTCGTCCACGAACTTGTCCCAACACCCGATGACCCCGTAGCGCATACCCATATTCCCGATACAAGTATGTATCTATACCTATGGAGGCTCCCTGCGCATTTATGCGGCGCACCGTTCGTATGGGATGGTGCGCATGGAAGGCTCTGTATCCGATCTGCTGGCGCAGGAGAAGTCCTTTGTCCTGTTGCTGTTAAAGAAGGAATGGGCGCGGCACTGTTTTGAGAACCAGATATGGATTTGATTTGGGATCATCGTGATTCTCCGTATAGCATTATAGCCTTACTGGTCATGCCGAGTTTCATCAGGCGGGAGTTCGCACCGGCGTAGAGATATATTTTCGCATTTCGATTGAGTTGTATCCACACAGGGAACTCCGTATTCCTATGCCCTTTATTTATACATTAAAATGTCATATATCCGCACTATTCTTCTGATAATGCCGGTACTGCTTTGGCGTATAACCGGACACGCGCTTGAACGTCTTGAGGAAGTAAAAATAGTCATTAAATCCCAGCGTGACGGCGATCTCATTGATCGACAGGTCCCCGGAGACCAGCATCTCCTTGGCCTTCTCAATACGCAGTTCTGTGACGTAGGCGGAGTAGGTCTTTCCGGTCTCCCGCTTGAACAGCTGCCCCAGGTAATTGGCGTTCATGTTCATCTCTTTGGCGATCAGCTGGAGGGAACAGTTTTCCGACAGATGAAGTTCCGCAAATTTGACCATGTGCAAAAATGCGGAATTTGATAGATTTTCACACGGCTGCGCCACAGGAGAGTCTTCTAACCGGGCGCAAATCGTGTCGATCATATTCTGGAACGTATCGAAACAGAAGACCAGATGCTCCGGGCTGTAAACGTCGTCAATATCCACGATGGGGCCGTACCGCTCGCTGGATGCAATGATGTTATAAAGATTCCATGCCGTATTCAGATTCAGGGCGTTGGACGGAAGCGCGGCGATCTTCTGCAGCGTAGCAATAAGGCGAACAGGGCTCTGGTCCTCCGCGTATTGGGCAGCCTCTGCGATATGCGGCGGGTGTTTGCTCCTGCGAGTATCGGAAAACACCTTGCGCGTTGGATCAAAAAAGTACTGAAAAGCAGCGCTGCTCAACCGCTTTAGCGCAGACCCTAGCTTTTGATGGGGGACCGGCGAGTGGGAATAGCTGAAGCCGCCGCAATTCGGGTCATTTTGGAGAGCGGCAAGCATTGACTGGTCAAAAGGAGCTTCCGAAATGTAGCCATAGCGATGGTACCCCGTTTGGAGAGTCAGTACCCTCCAGTCAGTGTCAAAAAGAGGCTTGCGGCTAATGGAGGCGCCAATATAATAGCTGCCAGCCTTCAGTCCAAGCTCGTTTAAAAGCGGCCAAATCGTCCCCGGTTGATTCCGGTACAGGGCGGACAAAAGGGACTCCCCTCCGGAGTCGCGGTCCAGCTTGTGGACAGCCTGCTTCAGATATCGAGTCAGCTCCGCGTACTCGATGGGCTTGAGCACGTAGCCGATTACCCCGTAGGACAGAGCCTTCTGGGCATAGGAAAATTCCGCGAAGCCGCTGATAATGATGATCTGGATGTTCCGGTTCATCTGATAGACCTGCTGGCTGAGGGACAGGCCGTCCAGCTCCGCCATGCGGATGTCGGTGATGAGGATGTCTACAGGGTTCTTCTGAATGTACTCCAGCGCCTGCGATCCGTTCATGGACACGCCGGACACGGTCAGCCCCAGGGAAGTCCAGTCGATCCCATGGAGCAGCGAATTGGTCACGGCGGCCTCATCGTCCACCAAAAGTACCTGCCGCATGTGGAGTCCTCCTTTTTCCGTAAGAATATTTTCTGTTGCTCTGGGAGCCTGACTGTGATATAGTCAAAGCACGGAGAAGAACCACTTGCGCTTTTTCAAGTGCGGCTATACCACAAATCACAAAGGAAATCGATCCATATGAAAAATATATTTGACCCGGACGGAACGGTCATGCGGGGGCTGACGGCTCTTTCGGATATCATTTTGCTGAATCTGTGCTTCCTTCTGTGCTGTATCCCGCTGGTCACTGCCGGAGCGGCTTGGTCCGCGCTGTATGGCTCGTATCTGCGCCAACGGGAGGGGGACGGGGTGGTCCGCCTGTTTTTCTCCGGGTTCCGCCGGAGCTTCCGGCAGGCCACCATTGTCTGGCTCATCCTGGCAGGGGCGGGGGTGGTGCTGGCACTGGACTTCCGGCTGATTGCCGCCCTGGCGTCCGTACCGGCCGTTGTGACGGTCCTGCTCTATCTGGGAGCCCTGCTCCTGGCGGGGACGGGGCTGTACGTGTTCCCCATGATCGCCGTGTTCGAGGATACCACCCCGCGTATGCTGAAAAACGCGCTGATCCTCAGCATCACCGCGCTGCCGAGGACGCTGCTGCTGGGGCTTCTGGCGGCGCTGCCGCTGATCGTGCTGCTGCTGGATGTGGAGCTGTTTGGCAGGCTGCTGATGCTGTGGCTGCTGGTGGGATGTTCCGTTACCGCGAAAATTGGCTCCTGCATCCTGAAAGGTGTCTTTCAAAGGCTGGTCCATACCGACCAGCCGCAATGATCGTCAGCGAGTGTTCGCCGGGCCGTTACGGTCCGGCGTTTTTTGCGTCTCAGACGCAAAAAAATCTGTTGGTATCCGCAGGGAAATGGAAGTCCCGTCACCGGGAAGGCTGGATATCTGGAAAGCGCACCGGTCCCCGTACTGGAGGTGCAGACGGCTGCTGACATTGGCCAGCCCCACACAGCCGCTGCCTCTGTTGCGGGCGGTCAGCTGCCTGCGCAGAGCCTCCAGCTTTTCGGCGGGGATGCCCGCGCCGTCATCCCTGACGGATACCGTCAAAAAGCCCTCGTCTATGGAAGCGCCGATGAAGAGGGTGCCCGCGCCGCCGGAGGGTTCGATGCCGTGTACGATGGCGTTCTCCACCAAAGGCTGAAGGATCATCTTGGGCACATGGACGGCGCGGGCCTCCCGGGAGATATTGTACAGCACGGTGATCCTTCCCGCGAAGCGCTCCTGCTGTATCTTCAGGTAGGCCTGGGCGTAGGCCAGCTCCTCGCTCAGCAGGACGATGGGGTCGCCTTTGATGGAGTAGCGGTACAGCTTTCCCATGGCGGCGGTGATAGACGAGACCTGGTCGATGCGCCCGTCGATGGCGTCCGAGCGGATCAGCTCCAGAGTGTTGTACAGGAAATGGGGGTTGATCTGGCTGCGCAGCTGCTCGATCTCAATGTCCTTGCGCAGCAGCTCCGCCTGGTGGAGGTCCTCATTCTGACGCTGGACCTTCAAGGACAGCTGGTTGATGGAGGTGAGCAGGGCGAGAAACTCCCTCTTGATGCTCTGGATCTCAAAGCATCCGTCAGGCGGCAGCGACGGAGGCTGCCGCTCCAGCACGCTGCCATCTTCCCGCAGTCCGGCGATGTACGCCCCGAATCGGTCCAGAGGCTTGACCACCGTCTGGTGGAGGTAACGGTTGCCAATAATTGCTACAGCCAGCAATACAAGCAGGATGGAGAGGGTATAGAGGTAGATGCTCCGCAGAGGCGCCCGGGCGGCGGCGGTATCTGTGACGCTGTACAGCGTACAGTCGATGCTGCCCATTTTTACCGGCTGGACCACATACCGCTGGCTCTGAAAAGGGGAAGCGCTATGTTCTCCGGCGTCGTGATGGAGCACGGCCTCCCGCAGGTTCTCCTGGAGTTCCGCGGGGACGGCGGCGCCGTTGAGAAAGATCATATTTTCCCATTGATCCGTCAGGATGAAGTACAGTCCTTCGTGCTGGATCTGGGGCAGCTGTGCGGTGAGGCTGGGGATCCAGAGGGAGATGTAGACGTTTCCCACGCTGCGCCCGTTGGAGAAATATCCGAAACCAAAGGTCAGCTGGTCCGGCTCGGCAATGGGAATGGTGGGGATCTGGGTGGTGATAAGGGTGGCGTTATGGGAGCTGGGCATCCGGCTGTCCAGCTCCTTCAGCTCCTCGGGCAGAAAGATCGGGGAGGTGGAGAGCAGGCCGGTGCTTAAGGATACCGACGTCCCGCTGGGCAGGCCGGATTTGGAGGAAATGGCGTCAAAGTAGTCCTTGGCGACCTGGTAGGTGATATGGGAGTACCGGGTGGCCTGGAGCACGGCGTCGAAGGACTCGCTGCGGCGCAGTACCGTGAAGGCGGCGCGGATCTGCACCGCAGCCTGGTCGATGGTGGTTTGCAGCACCTCGCTGTTCTTCTGGGCGTGCAGCAGCGTGTAGTTGATCAGGGAGCGCTCGCTTTCCCGGATCAGGGCCAGACTGAGCAGCAGCATCAGCACAGCCAGCAGTACCGCGTAAATATAAAAGACCCGCCGGATGCCGATCGACTGGAAACGCCGCTTCATATGGGAGGCCCCCCTTTCCTTTTCTCTATTTTAGCATTTTTACCAATTTAACGCAAGAGACCCGCGGAGATAATTGTTGAATACGGGAGGCGGCGCGCAAAATATTCCATTTTTCTCTTTTTATGAAATAACTTTATGAGGGACCCCGGCAAAAATGAAAAAAGAACAAGTCGGAAGCTGTCAGAAAAACTTGAAAACATATACAAATTCCATTGAGTGAAAAAGAGGGGAATGGTATACTTTCACTATAAATGTTAAGAAAGGATGAACGATCGACTTATGAAAACCGCTGCAAAAAAACAAGCGCCTCCCCTGTCCCTGGATCCCCGGCGCCGGCGGGCAAAGATCATGAACCGGCTGAAAAATGACTGGCTGCTGTATCTGCTGCTGGTGCCAGTATTGGCATGGTATCTTATCTTCTGTTACGCCCCCATGGGCGGATTGGTACTGGCCTTTAAGGACTACAGCTTCAAGCTGGGCATCTGGGACAGCCCGTGGATCGGGCTGGGGAATTTCACCAAGATGCTCTCCGACCGCTACTTCCTGCGGGGCCTGAAGAACACCCTGGTCTTCGGCATCGGCGGCATTCTCATCAGTATGCCCTGTGAGATCGCCCTGGCGCTGATGCTCAACGAGCTGCGGCTGCGGAGGATGAAAAAGTTTGTGCAGACCACTGTCACCTTCCCCCACTTCATTTCCTGGGTGGTGCTGGCGGGGATACTGACCAACATCTTTGCCTCCACCGGCGCCATCAACCAGATATTACGGCTGTTCGGCATGTCCGCCGCGTCTCCCATCACCAGCGAGAGCGGCTACCGCTGGTTTATCTGGTTCAGCGGCATCTGGAAGGAAGTGGGCTGGGGGTCCATCATCTATCTGGCGGCCATTACCAGCGTGGAGCAGGACCAGTATGAATCCGCCAGCATCGACGGGGCCAGCCGCCTGCAGCAGATCTGGCACATCACCCTGCCGGCCATCCGCTCCACCATCTGCATCATGCTGATCCTGGCGGTGGGCAGCCTGCTGACCAACGGCCGCTTCGATCAGATATTCAACACCTACTCCTCCCCGGTCTACCCCGTGGCGGATACCATCGACACCTACATCTTCCGTGAGACATTCACCACCGGCATCATGAACTTCGGCTACTCCACGGCCATCGGCGTGCTCAAGTCGGTGGTGGGCCTGTTCATGATCGTGACCACCAACAAGATCGTCACCTCCGCAGGCGAGCAGGGCCTGCTGTGACGGGAAGGGGGAGCATCATATGAAAAAGCCAACCCGCAAGGGCTACCGCATCGGCAAGACCTCCGCGCTGGACTATGTGCTGGTGGTCATCCTGGGGCTGATGGCCCTGGCCGCGATCTTCCCGTTCTATCAGGTGGTGATCCTGTCCTTCGCCGACACCATCACCTATGCCAATCACCCGCTGTACCTGCTGCCTTACGCTTTCGACCTCACCGGCTACAAGGCCATCTTCAACGAGCCTAAGTTCTTCCGCTCCCTGCTCAACACGGTGTTTATCACCGTCGCGGGCACCGCCCTCAATATGATCCTGTCGATCTTCGGGGCCTACGCCCTCTCCCGGAAATACCTGCTGGGACGCAGGGTGTTCCTGAACCTGATCATCTTCACCATGCTGTTCAGCGGAGGCCTGATCCCCACCTATATGGTCATCAAGGGACTGGGGCTGATCAACAATATTTTCGTCATGATCCTGCCCAGCGCCATCAGCACCTACTATCTCATCATCATGAAAAACTACTTCATGTCCCTGCCGGAGAGCCTGCTGGAGGCCGCCCGTATTGACGGGGCCAACGAATTTATCATCCTGACGAAGATCGTGCTGCCCATCTCCCTGCCCTTTATGGCCACCTTCATCCTGTTCTACGCCGTGGAGCGCTGGAACGAGTGGTATCTGGCCAACCTGTACGTCAACAAGGCCGCTCTGTACCCCCTTCAGATATATCTCCGCAACGTGCTCATCAGCATGTCCAACACCCTCAACGACGCGGCCAAACAGTTCATTTCCGGCCACCAGAAGGTCAATTCCACCGCCGTGCAGATGGCGACCATCGTGGTCACCACCATCCCCATCCTGTGCGTCTACCCCTTCGTGCAGAAGCACTTTGTCAAGGGCGTCATGGTGGGCGGCATCAAGGAGTAACCCACGTCCGGATTTTGCGCCCCCGGAAACGCGGCGGCGTTGGATCATAGTCATCATTCAGAAGAAATTGAGGAGGATCACAACATGAAGAAGCTCATCTCCCTGCTGCTGGCGCTGATCATGGTGCTGTCCCTGGCAGCCTGCGGCGGCGACAGCAAGACGCCCGACAACGGCAGCAAGACGCCCGCCGGTAATGACAGCAGCGGCGGCACCGCTGACGGCGGCAAACTGGAACACATGGATATTTCCGTGGGTTACTGGGATGTAGAGACCGCCCTGTGCGGTGACGACATCCAGAAATTCATCGAGGAGAAGTTCAACGTCACCTTCGAGCCCATGAACGTCACATGGGACGACTACTATGAGAAGGAGCAGACCTGGGCCGCCACGGACTCCCTGCCCGATGTGTTCTGCGCCGACTTCCGGGCCTCCGCCACCTTCGGCAAGTGGGCCCGCGAGGGCGTCATCCGCTCCATCCCCGAGGACCTGTCCGCCTATCCCAATCTGTCCGCCTACCTGGACAGCCCTGCTGCCGAGGGCTGCAAGATCGACGGCGACCTGTACTGCATTTTCCGCAAGACCTATCAGGAGCAGGCCGAGACCGTGAAGGACCGCATCATCCTCTACCGCTGGGATCTGGCCCAGAAGGCCGGCGTCACCAAGGAGCCGGAGACCTGGGACGAGTTCCGTGACATGATCCGCAAGATCATGGCCGCCGATCCCGAGGGCAAGAGCATCGGCGGCATGACCGCCCCCGCCATGAACTATCTGGTCTTCCCCTTCTGCTGCTACAGTATGCCCGGCGCGGTGCTGGAAGGCATCGTCTTCAACTGGGTGGATAACGGCAGCGGTACATACGTCCCCGCTTACTTCGGCGGCAAGAACCTGGGCGACGACGCGCTGCCCACCTTCCAGCTGCTGCGGGATATGTACACCGAGGGGACCATCGATCCCGACATGGCCATGGCGACCCTGGCCGAGAGCAACGCCAAGTTCCTGGGCGGCCGCGCCGCCGCGCTGTGTACCACCGACAATCAGGTCAAGCAGCACATCAACGACTGGCCCGGCACCTACGGCCACGACATGAACGAGGACGTCAAGTACCTGAACCTGATGCCCTCCGTGGACGGCAACACCTACTACTGGGCCATCGACTACGCCTGGAGCGAAACCATGTTCTCCGCCAATGTGGACGATGCCAAGATGGAGCGCCTGCTGATGATCTACGACTACCTGGTCTCCGGCGAGGGCGCCCTGAAGGGCCGCTTCGGCAACGAGGGCGAGAGCTATCAGATCGTGGACGGAAAGCTGGAATTCATCGACAACAAGGCGGCCGTGGAGGTCTATCCCTCCTGCGAGCTGTTCGGCAACCTGGTCTCCTGGTGCCCCGAGCTGCCCAACGGCTATGTTCAGCCCTATGTTTACCCCGACTGGTATGAGGACTGGAAGACGGAGCTGACCGATCTGGGCAGGGCCTGTGAGGATGTCATGCCCACCTTTGACCGGGCCTATACCCAGGCGTTCATGAACCTGAACAGCGACTTCCGCATTAAGATGGGCGAGGACATGCTGAACATCATGGTCGGCGACCGCCCCGTGGAAGAGATGTGGAACGAAATTCTGGACAACTACAAGACCGACGGCCTGGAGGATGTCATCAAGGCTGTCAATGAGTCCGCAAAATAAGCGGGACCCTTTATCATAGCGGTCATGCCATAAAACCGGGGGCACAGGTGGAAGCCTGTGCCCCTTTATGCAGGAGGATGAATCAATGAACGGCTATCTCTCAGCAAAGACCGAGTTCCTGTTTCCGGATACCCCCCTGTCCCCTCTGCCGGAGACGCTGCACACCGCCGCGGCACGCAACGGAAAGGCGGGGCTGCAGCTGCTGTTTGAATGTCCGGCGGAGGCCGGACGGGTAGAGGCGGAGGCCCCGGGATTTGACGTGGAATTTTATCAGCTGGTGAAGGTCCCGGTGGACTATAATACCGGCAACGGCGTGGATCAAGGCGGGGCCATGGTGCTGCTGCCGGAAACCTGCCCGGACTACGCCATCCGGAAGGCCCCCTTCTGGGTGCTGGACTGCCTGCGGCCCCTGCCGGACGGTGGCATCCCTGCAGAGGAGGGACGGTGCTGCGCCTATCTCTGCCTGGTCCCAAGGGCCGGTCTTCCGGCGGGGCACTATGAGATCCCCCTGACCATCCGCGCCGGAGAGCTGACGCATACCTGTATTCTGGACTGCCACGTGTACCCCGTGGAGTTCCGCGAGGAGGTCTTTGGCAAGACCAACTGGTTCAGCGTGGAGTCCATTGAGGCCCAGCACGGCGTCAAGCGGAACGAGCCGGGGTTCGAACCTCTGCTGCGGGACTATGCCCGGGCCATGCGCCGCTGCCACCAGAAGGTGTTCCTCTTCTGGATGCACGAGGGCCGGCCCGTGGCCAGGCCGGAGAAGCCCTACCGCTTCGACTTTGAGGACTTGGCTCCCCTGATCGAGGTCTTCTTTGACGAGGGCTTCGAGACCTTGGAGACCGGCGGCCTCATCTGCCGGGGCGTGCAGTCGGACGGCTCTCCCGACATGTACTCGGCGGACCTGAAATGCGGAGCGGATCCCAGCGTGTCCGTGGATTCCGAGGAGGGTTACGAGCTGCTGTGCTGTGAGATGCGGGACTTCGCCGCCTTTCTCACCCGCCATGGCTGGCAGGATAAGGTGCTCTTTCATGTGATGGACGAGCCGGACGTCCATGTCCGGTCCGACGCCGATATGCAGGCCCGGCGGACCCAGTTCTTCCTGGCGGCCAACATCGTGCGGCGGTATCTGCCGGGCGTACGGATCATCGAGGCGGTAAAGACCACCCTTTTCCGCGGCGGCGTGGACATCATGGTGCCTATCACCGACGGATACGAGCGCGAAAAGAAGAACTTTGACACTGCCATGGCCCTGGGGGATGAGGTATGGACCTACGTCTGCTGCGGCCCGGAGGGAAAGTGGCTCAACCGCTTCCTGGACCAGCCCCTGGCCAACGGGCGGCTCCTGTTCTGGGGCTGCGCCGCCAACCGGCTCGCCGGGTATCTGCACTGGGGCTTCAACCAGTTTTCCGGCGTGAAGAAGCCCTTTGAGAAAACCAGCTGCGAAAACCGGACCGGTATCGGCACGGATTTTCCCTGTGGAGACGCATTCATCGTCTATCCGGGAACGGACGGCTGCTGGCTCAGTATGCGCCTGGAGGCGGAACGCCGGGGGGCGGAGGAAGCCGCGCTGCTCTGGGCGCTGCGGCAGAAGGATGAGGCCGCCCACGATGAATTGATCGCCAAGGTCTTCCGGGGGTTTGCGGATTACGATAACGATCCGGAGAAGCTGGAGACGGTGTTCGAGGAGCTTTTGCGGCTTTTGAGCTGACTCAAAAACGTCCCCCTTGCAATTGACCTCTGTTTCCGGTAGAATAGGACAAGTAAAAACGGAAGATGGAGGATCCATTATAATGACCACAAAATCCCAAGCAAAGATCGTCAGCTGGAGCGCCGCGGGCGAGGAAGTCTGCGCCAGCGCCGCCCGTATCTCCACCACCCCGGGGGATGCGCTGGAGCTCTTCGAGAAGGCCCAGGGCAATCCCAGGAATCAGGACCTGATCGGAAAGGTCCTCCGCTCCGGCCACCGGTCCGTGATCGAACACGCGGTGTTCTCTATCGCGCTGCAGAATGTATCCGTGTACGTGGAACAGTACTTTATCGAGCGCCGTCTGGCCTCCTTTACCGTAAAATCCAGGCGGTACGTGGATTTCAGCGGGTTAGGTTACTATATCCCCTCGGAGCTGTCAGGAGAAGCGCTGACGGCCTACAGCTCCTACATGGACGGACTCTTTGCCGCCTACCGGAAGCTGCTGGACGCGGACGTGCCTAAGGAGGACGCGCGGTTCCTGCTCCCCTATGCCTTTTGCAGCAACTTCTACTGCACCCTCAACGCCCGGGAGCTGGTGAGCCTCATCCGGTCCATCCGCCTGGGACAGGGCGGGGCAGTCCCGGAGCTGCGCGATATCGCCAATCAGCTGGAAAAACAGCTGCTGGAGCTGTTCCCGGCGCTGGAGTCCGAGTTGGAATGTTCCAAACCGGCAGAGGCGCCGCCGGAGGAGCCAACGCCGGTATTCCGGGAGGAGCCCGTCTGGGTGACGGAGGCGGAAGCCGGTTCCGCAGAGCTTCTGGCCGGTCCGGCGGACCCGGGCAGGCTGCTGGAGCTGGCCCATCGGGCGGCTGGCCTCGGGGTGGACAAGCCCCTCTCCCTGGAGGCGCTGCTGGCCTCCCCCAGGCCCCGGGAGCTGGAGCAGCTGAGCTATACCTTTGCCGTCTCCGGCCTGACTCTGGCGGGGGTCACCCATCTGGTGCGCCACAGGATGCAGTCGGTGATCGTGCCCCCCATCCAGTCCGTGGATCACAGCCGGTTCATCCTGCCGGACACCATCCGGAACGACCCCGCCGCCCTGGCAATTTACCAGAACGCCCTTACGGAGGCCAACCGGGCCGCAAGGGCGCTGTGCGAAGACCCCGCCCTGCGTCCCTACAGCTGCTATTACGCCGTCAGCGGCAATATGCTGGATGTGATGACCACCCTCAACGCCCGGGAGCTGATGCTGATCGTCCGCCTGCGGACCTGCACCCGGGCCCAGTGGGAGATCCGGCATGTGGCCATGGGCATCCTGCGCCTGCTGCGGGAGCAGTACCCGGCGCTCTTCGACCGCTTTGGCCCCAGCTGCTATCTCACCGGGCAGTGCCCGGAGGGTCACATGAGCTGTGGACGGCAGGAGGAGATGCGGGAGCTCTTTGGAGGAAAGCTGTCGTGAGAGAGAAGTTTCCGTTCCTGCCGGAGGCGGACGGCGTTCAGCTATGGGCGATGGTTGGTTCGCCGGTGATGCTGATCATTGGATATCTGGCGCTGGTGAACGTCTGGGCCTTTGCCCTGATGGGTTTCGACAAGGCCAGAGCGAAGCAGAGGGGCGCGCGGCGCATCCGGGAGCGGACGCTGTTCCTCTCCGCCCTGCTGGGCGGCGGACTGGGGGCGTTCCTGGGAATGTGGACGTTCCGGCACAAGACGAAGCACTGGTATTTTGTGGCAGGCATCCCGCTGATCGCCCTGGCGGAGGCCGCCCTGGGGATATGGCTCTGGGGGATACTGCGGTAGCCCCGTGGGAACGGAGGATCGAAAGAATGAGCAACGAATACGATAACGAGGTATTTTTCAGCCAATACGCCGCCATGTCCCGCAGCCGGGACGGCCTGTCCGCCGCCGGAGAGTGGCATCAGCTGAAACCGCTGTTTCCGCCCCTGGCGGGGAAAAGGGTCCTCGACCTGGGGTGCGGCTACGGCTGGCACTGCAAGTTTTCCGAGGAGCAGGGCGCGTCCCGGATATTGGGGATCGACCTGAGCGAAAAGATGATCGCGGAAGCCCGGAAGCGGAACGCCGGTCCTGGGATCGAGTACCAGGTCTGCGGCATTGGAGAGTACGAGTACCCGGCGGACGCCTGGGACTGCGTGGTCTCCAATCTGGCGCTGCACTACGTGGAGGATCTGGAAGAGGTTTTCCGGAAGGTGTATCGAACGTTGAAAGGGGACGGCGTGTTCCTGTTCAACATCGAGCATCCGGTTTTCACATCCGCCGGAGGTCAGGACTGGATCTACGGCGAGGACGGACAGCCGCGGCACTGGCCGGTGGACCGCTACTTCCTCCCCGGAAGGCGGGAGACCCATTTCCTGGGCTGCGACGTGCTAAAGTACCACCACACGCTGACGCAGATCCTGATGGGCGTACTGCGCAGCGGCTTCGCTCTGGAGGCAGTGGAGGAAGCGATGCCGCCGGAGGAGATGATGGATATCCCCGGCATGAAGGACGAGCTGCGCCGTCCCATGATGCTGCTGGTAAAGGCGCGGGCTGTGAAATAGCACTGATTTATGCGCTGTCCAAGCTGCCTTGGTTCTTATTGGCAAAAAAACGGCTGTAGATGAACACTTTGTAAACAATCTTTTCTACCCCTTGTCAAATTAGGCTTGATGAGATATTATGATAACAAATGCGAGATATCTCGCGCCGCTAAAAGAAAGGAGATATGAAGATGTCTGCTTACAGCGAATTCCTGGACAGCATAGTCTGTCCGTCCTGCGGCCATGAGGGTATGCTTCCCGATGGCACAGGCTGGTGCGAATGTCCTAGCTGCGGCTGGGATGGCCCGATTCCTGGCTCTGGTGATGATGATTGATTTCTGACTGTATGTGATATGAAAGGACCGCCACTCCAAACGGGGTGGCGGTCCTCTTATTATATCGCTCGATTTGTTACTTGATAACGCCCTTCTGCAGGATCAGGTTGGCATACACGCTGGTCTCGCCGGACTGGACCACGCAGTAGCAGGTCCGGGCCTGGCGGTAGAACTCGAAGCGCTCATAAGCGCCCATAGCCTTCCCGCTCCGGCTGTCGTACTTGGCGATGATCTTCTCGTACTCATCCCATACGGGGATAGGCAAATCCTTGTCGCAGTCCATCTTCTCCATGCGCATCACCGGAGTCTCCACGTAGGCGTCCAGAGGGATTACCTGCAAAATGGCGTCCAGCAGCTCCGGGATGCCATGACCGTCGGCCCGGATAAAGACGGCGTTGGCCTCCCGGGCGGTGGACGCGCCGGGATAGTTGCCGTCTCCGATGCAGATGCGGTCGCCGTGGCCCATCTCGCAGAGGACCTTCAGCAGCTCGGGGGACAGAATAGGGGGAATGTTTTTCAGCATGACGGCCTCCTAAGATTTCTTTCGTCACCAGGCCTATATCTGCGTTTCGCAGTAAGCCCAGTCCCGAATTAAAAGTTCTTTTTGATCCTTTTTCTTTCAAGAAAAAGGATGTATGCCTTACCGAATATTCCTATACATAGGCCCGTACGCGGCGCAGGCGCGATAATCCTGGCCCTCCTTGTCCATGCCGAAGGCGTTCCAGGCGGCGGGACGGAACACGTCCTTGCCGGGCACGTTGTGCATACAAACGGGAATGCGCAGCATGGAGCACAGGGTAATGAGGTCCGCGCCCACATGCCCGTAGGAGATGGCACCGTGGTTGGCGCCCCAGTTGTTCATCACGTCGTAGGCGGTGCAGAAGGGACTGCCCTCCACGCCGTCGCAGCGGGGGGTGAACCAGGTGCAGGGCCAGGTGTAGTCGGTGCGGCGCATCAGCTTCTCCGTCACCTCGTCGGGCAGGCGGACCGTCCAGCCCTCGGCGATCTGGAGCACGGGGCCCAGCCCCTTCACCAGATTCAGGCGGATCATGGTAACGGGCATCTCGGCCCGGGTGATGTAGTGGCTGGAGAAGCCGCCGCCCCGGAAGTAGCCGAAATCGGCGGAGGGCCAGTCGGTGGCGGCGGTCATTTTCTCGATGTCCTCCGCCGTGACCTCCCACCACTTCTTCATAACGGGGCTGCCGTTCCCGTCCACGCATTCGCCGCAGGCGTCCAGGCAGGCCGCGCCGGAGTTGATGAGATGGATGAAGCCGCCGTTCTCCTTCGCCACGCCGGTCACGTCATAGCCGGTGGCCCGCTTGGTGGCCTCGGGGGACCAGTAGGTGCGCACATCGGCGAAGATCTGGGCGCGGTTGGTGAGCAGCTTCATGAACAGCATCCCCAGACCGTTGAGCACGTCGTTCTCCGTGGCCAGGATGTAGGGCTCCCGGGCGCCGCTGTAGTCGAAGCTGGAGTTCAGCAGGGCCTCCGGGTAATCGCAGTTGGGATAGAAGTCGGTCCACTGGCGCTGGCCCTGGAAGCCGCCGGCGATGGCGTTGTGGCCCACCATCTCCTCCTCGCGGCCCTCCGGCAGGTTGGGGTTGCCGTTCATCAGGTCCTTGATGATGCAGTACATCTTGACGGTGAACTCCCAGGCTTCGGCCTTCTTTTCCGGGGAGGCCTTCACAAAGTCGGGGTTTTTGTCCCAGCCCTCCTTGCAGTGCTCCTTGGTCCAGGCCAGGGCCTTCTGGAACTCGGCCTCGTCGTAAATGCCCTCAGTCATGCGGCGGATGATCTCGACCTCGTCCACGCTCTCCACCCGCATCCCAAGGTAATCCTGAATGAAGTCCTGATCGATGATGGACCCGCCGATGCCCATGCACATGGAACCGATCTGCAGGTAGCTCTTGCCCCGCATGGTAGCCGCGGCCACGGCGGCCCGCCCGAAGCGCAGCAGCTTCTCCTTCACGTCCTCGGGGATGTCGGTGACCTCGTCCAGATTCTGCACCTCATGTCCGTAGATGCCGAAGGCGGGCAGGCCCTTCTGGGCGTGGGTGGCCAGCACGGAGGCCAGATACACCGCGCCGGGGCGCTCGGTGCCGTTGAAGCCCCACACGCCCTTGATGGTCATGGGGTCCATGTCCATAGTCTCCGCGCCGTAGCACCAGCAGGGGGTGACGGTGAGGGTGATGTCCACGTTCTCCTTCTTGAACTTGGCGGCGCAGGCGGCTGTCTCGGCCACCCGTCCGATGGTGGTGTCGGCAATGACCACCTTCACCGGCTCGCCGTTGGTGTAGCATATGTTTTCCTCAAACAGCTTCTTGGCGGCCTGGGCCATGGCCATGGTCTGGTCCTCCAGGGATTCCCGGACCTTCAGCGGGCCGCGGCGGCCGTCGATGACGGGACGGATGCCGATGACGGGATACTCGCCGATGTACCTGTTCTTTGCCATGATTACACTCCTCCTGATTTCTCCTCCGCCCTTGGGCGGTAATGTAACGTTGTGCAGCAAAAGCAGCTTATAAGACGCCTTGCGGCGTAATATACGAAATTACGGCACCAGCCGGCAGGGGAGCCGGGTCTTCCGGGGCTCGCCGCCGTAGCCCTCCAGGCGCTGGATGAGGTAGGAGGCGGCGGTGCGGCCGATCTCCTCCTCCGGCTGGTGGACCACCGGCAGGGGCGGGGACATCACCGCGCACACGTCCACGCAGTCGAAGCCGAACACGTCCACGTCTTCTGGGATGCGCAGGCCCCGCTCCCTGGCGGCGGTGATGATGCCCATGGTGATGTCGTGGTTGGTGGAAAAGATGGCCGTGGGCGGCGTACCGGCCCCCATCAGCTCCATGAAGCTCTGATAACCGAAGGCGAAGCTCAGCTCGCCGCTGAACACCAGGCCGCCGTCGTAGAGGATGCCGTTGAGCTCCAAGGCCTGGAGATAGCCCGCCAGACGCTCCTTGGCGGTCTGCACGGAGCTGGGGCCGCCGACCAGGGCGATGCGCCGGTGGCCCCGGTCGATCAAGCGGCTGACCGCCAGGCAGGCGGAGCGCTTGTTCTCCGAGAGCACGATGTCCGAATCCACACCGGGGATCATCCGGTCCACCTGGACCACCGGCACGTCCCGGTGGTCGGCGAGCTCCTGAAATTCCTCCGCGGTCAGGTTCTCCGGCACGTAGATCAGACCGTCTACCCCGGCGCTGATGAGATAGCCCAGGTAATCCCGCTCCAGGCCGTGGTCGGCGTAGTAGCAGGACATGAGGGAGTGGTACCCGTGCTCCCGCAGCACCTTGTCCGAGGCCAGGAACACGCTGCTGAAAAAGGGCGCGGCCAGGGAGGGGAGCAGGATGCCGATGGAATGGCTCCGCCGGGTCTTGAGGCTGCGGGCGATGGGATCGACCCGGTAATCCAGCTGGGCGATGGCGGAGCGGATGGACGCCAGATTTTCCCGCCGGACGGAGCCGCCGTTGATATACTTGGACACGGTGGACGGCGAGACCCCCGCCAGACGCGCCACGTCCTTGATGGTTGCCATGATGGACCTCCTTCCAGGAAGAAAACGAATCGTTTCGCGAAAAATTTAACAATTACCTGTATCACTCCTATCATATAGAAAAACTTTTGTGATGTCAATACAAAAATTTCTGAAAAAGGGCTTGATTTTTGTGAGAAAATTGTTTATAGTTAAAAGCAAGCAGACCATTGCGGTCCAAAAACGCGAAACGATTCGCGCTGAAAGCCGCTTTTTCACGGTCTGGTTGTGGAAAACAGCATAAAGTTGATGGAGTTTTTTGTGCAGTCCGCCGAATGACGCAGGCAGGCGCATCAAAACCGCCTGAGGCGGGACCGGCTTCGCCCTTGCGGGGCCCCGGTCCCGGAAGCGGAGGGGCCGCTTGTGTTTCATACTGGGAATTAGAATTGGGAAGGTGAGAATGGGAATGGGCGATACGATCCTGAAAATGAGCGGCATCCAAAAATACTTCCCCGGCGTCCACGCGCTGGACGATGCGTACCTGGAGGTGCGCGCCGGAGAAGTGATGGCCCTGGTGGGGGAGAACGGCGCGGGAAAATCCACGCTGATGAAGATCCTCACCGGGATCTACCCCAAGGACGGGGGGACCATCGAGTACTTCGGCCAGGAGATCGAGATCCACGGCCCCAAGGACGCCCAGGACAAGGGCATCTGCATCGTGCACCAGGAGCTGAACCTGATGCAGGACCTGACGGTGGCGGAGAACATCTTTATCGGCCGGGAGCCCTCCAAGGGCCCCTTCCTGGACCAGGCGGCCCAGAACCGGATGACGGAGGAGCTCTTCTCCTCCCTGAACCTGCATATCCCGGTCAGGACCCAGGTCAAGCGCCTGACCGTGGCCAAGCAGCAGATGGTGGAGATCGCCAAGGCGCTGTCCTACAAGAACACCAAGGTCCTCATCATGGACGAACCCTCCACGGCCCTGACCAACAGCGAGATCGAGGACCTCTTCAAGTTCATCCGCCAACTGAAGGCCACCGGCGTAGGCATCATCTACATATCCCACCGCATGGACGAGCTCAAGCAGATCACCGACCGGATCACCGTCATGCGGGACGGGCAGTACGTAGACACCGTGGAGACCGCCGGTACCACCATCGACCAGGTGGTGCAGATGATGGTGGGCCGCGTGATCTACGAGGAGCCCAAGAGCCATTCCAACGTGCCCCCCGGCGCGGAGGTGGTGCTGGAGGCGGAGCACCTGGTGAGCAACGACGTGAAGGACGTGTCCTTCAGGCTGCGCAGGGGCGAGATCCTGGGCTTCGCGGGCCTCATGGGCGCCGGGCGGACCGAGACCATGCGCCTGCTGTGCGGCGCGGATAAGCTTGACGGGGGTACCATCAAGGTCCGGGGCCGGGAGGTCAAGATCGCCAGCCCCAAGGACGCGGTCAACGCCGGCATCGGCTATCTCTCCGAGGACCGGAAGCTGTTCGGCCTGTGCCTGGGGCTGAGCGTGGCGGACAACACGGCGCTGCCCTCCCTGGATATGCTGTCCGGGCCCCTGTTCGTGGATGACGGCAGGATCAGCCGGACCACCGGCGAGTATGTGGACAAGATCCGCATCAAGACGCCCTCGGTGAAGACCCTGATCCGGAGCCTCTCTGGCGGCAACCAGCAGAAGGTGGTCATCGCCAAGTGGCTCCACCGGGACTGCGACGTGCTGATCTTCGACGAGCCCACCAAGGGCATCGACGTGGGCGCCAAGAGCGAGATCTACAAGCTGATGAACCAGCTGGCCGGCGAGGGGAAGAGCATTATCATGATCTCCTCCGAGCTGCCGGAGCTGCTGAGAATGAGCGACCGGGTCGTGGTAATGTGCGAGGGCCGGGTGACCGGAGAGCTGGACATCGCCGAGGCGACCCAGGAACGGATCATGACATATGCGACAAGGAGAGAGGTAGGCTGACATGGCAAAATTAGAGACGAGACCCGCCGGCGAGACGCTGGCCCACAAGAAACTCGACATCCAGAAGCTCCTGGCGCCCGCGGCTTTGGTGATCCTGTATGTGTTCTTCTCCTTCGCGGGCAATAACTTCTTCACGTTGGACACCCTCAAGAACATACTGGAATCCAGCTACTACATCGGCTTCATGGCCTTCGGCGTCACCTTCATCATCATCACCGGGGGCATCGACCTGTCCCTGGGCACGGTGATGATGTGCTCCGCCCTGTTGGGCGCTTACGTGTTCAAGCAGCTCCACTGGCCCCTGGTCATCGCCCTGCTGGTGACGGTGGGCGTGGGCACCCTGTTCGGCTTCCTCAACGGCATCTTCGTCGCCAAGCTGAAGCTGCCCCCCTTCATTGCCACCCTGGGTACCATGATGATGAGCCAGGGCATCGGCTCCATCCTCACCAACGTCCAGTCCCAGACCTGGCCTACCGCCACCGAGCCGGTAGGCGGCTGGTTCAAGAAGGTCTTCATCCGGGCGGACATCTTTGGCATCAAGGGCTTCCCGGTGGGCGCGCTGTGGATGGCCGGCTTTTTCGTCATCGCCATGCTGATCCTGCATAAGACCAAGTTCGGGCGCTACGTGTTCGCCATCGGCTCCAACGAGGAGGCCGCCCGGCTCAGCGGCGTCAATGTGGACAACTGGAAGGTGGCGGTCTACACTCTCAGCGGCTTTTTTGTGGGCATGGCGGGCATCATGTACGCTGCGGCCTACACCACCATCACCCCCGGCACCGGCAACGGCCAGGAGATGAACGGTATCACCGGCGTCGTCATCGGCGGCACCTCCATGGCCGGCGGCTCCGGTACCATGGTGGGCACCCTCATCGGCGTGTTCATCATGGCCGTGCTGAAAAACGGCCTGTCCGCCTGCAACCTGCAGGCCCCGTGGCAGACCTTCTTCACCGGCCTCGTGGTCATCGGCGCGGTGCTGCTGGACATCTACCGCACCAAGGCCGCCAACAAGGTGAAGAAGTCCTGATCCCGGATCAATTTACAGACCGGACGCGGAAAGTTCACCGTTTGGCTTGAATTTCGTCACAGTTTTGACACAGATGCACGGTATTCTACCGGCATCGGTGGAGGAGCCGAGGTACCCCCGCTCCAAAATCCGTTTTAAGCGCGCGGATACCGCCGTGCTTAAAAATAGTTACAACACAATTACGAGGAGGAACTAAGAATGAAGAAGACCAAGAAGATCCTTGCACTGCTTCTGGCTATGGTCATGGTCCTGGCTCTGGCCGCCTGCGGCGGCGGCGGAGACAAGCCCGCCGGCACGAAGGACCCCGCTCCCAGCACCAGCGATCCCGCCCCCAGCACGTCCGATCCCGCTCCCAGCACCGATGGCGAGAGAATGTACATCCCCGTTATGGCGAAGGGCTTCCAGCACCAGTTCTGGGTGGCCGTTAAGACCGGCGCCGACGCCGCCGCCAAGGATTACGACGTGGACATCTACTTCAACGGCCCCGCTTCCGAGACCGAGATCGACGCCCAGGTGAACATGGTCAAGGGCGAGATGGCCAAGAACCCCAAGGCCCTGGCGCTGGCCGCCCTGTCCACCGACGCGGTGAAGGAGATCCTGGAGGAGTGCGCCAGCAAGAACATCCCCGTCATCGGCTTTGACTCCGGCGTGCCCGACGACACCAGCGGCGCCGTGAAGGCCACCGCCGCTACCAGCAACGAGGCCGCCGCCGCTCTGGCCGCCGAGAAGTTCGGCGAGCACGAGGGCCTGGTCGCCAAGCTGCAGGCCGCTACCTCTGACGCTCCCGTGGTGATCGGCTGCGTGTCTCAGGATGCCGTCTCCGCCTCCATCGTTGGCCGTACCACCGGCTTCGTGGACAAGATGGTCGAGATCGCTGAGAAGTATCAGCCCGGCAAGGTGGCCGTCGAGGGCCACACCAAGTGGGAGAAGAAGGTGGACAGCCCCGCCGTCATCGTCCGCGTTGAGGTCTCCGCTACCACCGAAGCCACCGCCGTTCAGACCGCCGCCAACGCCCTGCTGAACATCGACGGCCTGGCCGCCGTGTTCTGCTCCAACGAAGGCGCCGTCACCGGCTTCCTGGCCGCTACCGCCGACGGTTCCGACCTGGCTGAGGGCGGCAAGTTCGCCGACCTGGTGGTCGCCGGTTTCGATGCCGGTTCCGCTCAGAAGAACGCGGTCCGTCAGGGCTGGTTCTACGGCTCCGTCACCCAGGACCCCTATCAGATCGGTTATAAGGCCGTTGAGATGGCCGTCAAGGCCGCCAAGGGCGAGGCTGTCTCCGATGTGGACACCGGCGCTCAGTGGTACGATGCCAGCAACATCGACGACGAGATGATCGCCCTGCTGGTATACGATTGATCGATCGAACAATATCCAAAACTTCTGCGGCTAAACAAGGCCGGCGCCGCGTATGCGGCGCCGGCCGTTTTTCACGAGGCGCTGTATGGACCATAACAGCAGAGATGGGGAGGACGTATGGGCAAGACAAGAAATATGATCGCCTTCGACCTGGGGGCCAGCAACGGCCGGGCGATCCTGGGACGGTTTGACGGTGAGAAGCTGGTCATGACCGAGCTGCACCGGTTTGAGAACAACTACGTGGAGATGAACGGGGTCTTCTACTGGGACACGCCCTATCTCTACAGCCAGCTGAAGCAGGGACTCCTGGCCTTCCGGAAGGGGGGCTATGGGGAGCTGGACTCCTTCGGCATCGACACCTGGGGCGTGGATTACGGCCTGCTGGATAAAAACGGTCACCTGGCGGGGGTCCCCCGGTCCTACCGGCTGGGCGTGCAGGCGGACATCGACGCGGTAACGGAGAAAATTCCCGCCGCGACCCTCTATGGGCGCAGCGGCATCGATACGGGGCTGACCTTCAACACGCTCTATCAGCTCTACCGGCGGAAGCGGGAGGGGGACGCGGCCCTGGAGGCCGCGGACAAGCTGCTTTTGACGCCGGACCTGCTGGGCTACTTCCTCACCGGCGAGGCCGGGACGGAGTACACCATCGCCACCACCACCCAGCTCTACGACCCTACCGCCCGGGATTGGGACTGGAAGACCATTGGCGAGCTGGGCCTGCCCCGGCACATCTTCACGCCCATCCAACCCAGCGGCACCATCCGGGGCCGCCTGCGGCCCGAGCTGTGCGAGGAGCTGGGGATCAACGCCGCGGCCTTCGTGGCGGTGGGCAGCCACGACACGGCCTCCTCCGTGGCGGCCATCCCCGGGCAGGGGAGCTTCGCCTTCTGCTCCTCCGGGACCTTCTCCCTGGTGGGCGTGGAGACGGACCGGCCTTATCTGGGCGAGCAGGCGGCCGCAGAGGGGTTCTCCAACGAGGGCACCGTCCAGGGCGGCTTCCGTCCCCTGAAGAACATCATCGGACTGTGGATCGTCCAGGAGTGCCGCCGGGACTGGCAGAAGGCGGGACGGCACCTGAGCTGGGACGAGATCGTCGTCGAGGCCGGGAAGGCCCCGCCCCTGCGGTCCATCATCGACACCGACAGCCCGGAGTTCTACGCCGGCGGCGGCATGGCGGGGAAGATCCAGGACTTCTGCCGCCGCACCGGACAGCCCGTGCCGGAGACGGTGGGCGAGATCGCCCGGTGCGCCTACGAGTCCCTGGCCCTGAAGTACCGCGTGGCGGTGGAGGGCCTGGAGAAGGTCAAGGGCGGCAGGATCGACACCATGAACATCGTGGGCGGCGGCATCAACAACCGCCTGCTCAACCAGATGGCCGCCGACGCCATCGGCCGCCCGGTGATCACCGGTCCCGTGGAAGGCGCGGCCATGGGGAACCTGCTGACCCAGGCCATGGCCCTGGGGGAGATCGGCGGCATGGACACGCTGCGCGAGGCGGTCCGCGCCTCGGTGGAGGTGGAGACCTGGGAGCCCCGTCACACCCCGGAGTGGGAGCGGGCCTATGAGAAGCTTCGTACATTTATCAAATAAAAGGAGAGGGTCTCAATGAGCGTAGATATGACAAAATGGCAGGAGATGGCGAAGGAGCGCATCCACGACCGCCCCGCCGGGACGGGCCGTCTGGCCGGGAAGGTCACCATCGTCACCGGCGCGGCCCAGGGCTTCGGCAAGGGCATCGCCCAGGAGCTGCACCGGGAGGGGGCGGCGGTGATCATCGCCGACATGAACCTGCCGCTGGCGGAGAGCGTGGCGGCGGAGATGGGCGGCAATACCACCGCCATCGCGGTGAACGTCTCCGACGAGGAGAGCGTGGCGGACCTGGTGGCCCAAACGGTGGAAAAGTTCGGCGGCCTGGACCTGATGGTGGCCAACGCCGGCGTGGTCCGCTCGGGGCCGCTGGCCTCCTTTGAGAAGAAGGACTTCGAGTTCGTGACCAGCATCAACTACACCGGCCTGTTCCTGTGCTGCAAGTATGCCGCCATCATCATGGAGGCCCAGCACGAGGCCGACCCGGAGGCCATGTTCGACATCGTGGCCATGTCCTCCAAATCCGGGCTGGAGGGGTCCAACAAGAATTTTGCCTACGCGGGCAGTAAATTCGGCGGCATCGGGCTGGTCCAGAGCTTCGCCCTGGAGCTGTGCGCCAAAAATATCAAGGTCAACGCCATCTGCCCGGGCAACTACCTGGACGGCCCCCTGTGGAGCGACCCGGAGCGGGGGCTGTTCGTCCAGTACCTCCAGGCCGGGAAGGTCCCCGGCGCAAAGACCGTGGAGGACGTGCGGCGGTTCTACGAGGCCAAGGTGCCCATGAACCGGGGCTGTCTGCCCCTGGACGTGGCCCGGGCGGTGATGTACTGCGTGGAGCAGAAGTACGAGACCGGCCAGGCCATCCCCGTTACCGGCGGACAGGTCATGCTGAACTGAGGGCGGGCCGATGATCGACATTGCCATTCTGGACCGCCTGAACGCCCCCGCCGCGGAGGAGCGTCTGGAAAACCTCCGGGCGCTGCTGCCGGAGGCCGGCTTCCCGCCGGTGGTCCCCCAGTACATCAACAACCACATCCACACCACCTACTCCTTTTCCCCCTACTCTCCCACGGCGGCGGTATACGCCGCCCGGGCCGAGGGCCTGTGTACGGCGGGGATCATCGACCACGACTCCATCGCCGGGGCCCGGGAATTTCTGGCGGCGGCGGAGATGGTAGGGATGCCCGCCACCATCGGCATGGAGTGCCGGGTGGACATGACGGGCACCCGTCTGGAGGGACGGCGGACCAACAACCCGGACCAGGTGGGGATCAGCTACATGACCATCCAGTCCGTGCCCCACGACAGGATCGACCTCCTGGACCGGTTTTTCGCCCCCTTCCGGGAGGCCCGCAACCAGCGGAACCGGGCCATGGTGGAGCGGATCAACGCCCTGCTGCCGGAGATAGGCCTGGACTTCGACCGGGACGTGCTGCCTCTGAGCATGGCCGCCGGGGGCGGCGGCGTGACGGAGCGGCACCTCATGTACGCCCTGGCGAAAAAATTGACCGCTGGATACGGGCGGGGCGAGGGCCTGACCGCCAAGCTGGAGGAGATGGGCCTGGCCCTCTCCGAAAAGCAGCGGGCGCAGATGCTGGACGGGTCGTACCCCTTCTACGAGTACGACCTGCTGGGCATCCTGAAAAGCGCCTTCGTGCCGAAGATATACATCGATGCCGCCGGTGAATGTCCCAGGCTGGCCGACGTGGTCCGCCTGTGCCGGGAGGCGGACGCCTGCCTGTGCTACGCCTATCTGGGGGACGTGGCCGAGAGCGTCACCGGCGACAAGAAGGCCCAGAAGTTCGAGGACGACTATCTGGAGGATGTCTTCCGGTGCCTCCGGGAGGAGGACGTGTGGGCGGTGACCTATATGCCCACCCGGAACACCCCCGCCCAGCTGGAGCGCCTGCGGGGACTGTGCGTGGAGCACGGCATGTTCCAGGTCTCCGGCGAGGACATCAATTCCCCCCGGCAGAGCTTCGTCATCCGGGCCATGGAGGACCCCCAGTTCCAGAATCTGATCGACGCCACCTGGCGGCTCATTGAACACGAAACGACCGGAAGACCCATCCGGGACCGATAAAGAAGGAGAAGCGCTATGAACACGAAAGCAGTACGTATCCACGGGAAAATGGACCTGCGGCTGGAGGACGTCGTCCTGCCGGAGGTGGGTCCCGACGACGTTCAGGTAAAGATCGTCTCCGACAGCGTGTGCATGTCCACCTACAAGGCCGCCGTGGAGGGCGAGGAGCACAAGCGGGTCCCCGACGACGTGGCAGAGCATCCTACCATCGTGGGCCACGAGTTCTGCGGCGACATCGTCGCCGTGGGCGAGAAGTGGAAGGACAAGTATCAGGTGGGCCAGCGGTTCGCCATCCAGCCCGCCCACTTCTACAAGGGCTCCCTGATGGCCCCCGGGTATTCCTACCAGCACTGCGGCGGGTCCTCTCAGTATGCCAACGTCCCCATTGAGACCCTGCTGATGGACTGCCTGCTGCCCTACAACTCCGATGTGTACTTCTACGGCTCCCTGGCCGAGCCCATGAGCTGCATCGTGGGCACCTACCACGCCATGTACCACACCACGGCGGGGTCCTACGTCCACGAGATGGGCATCAAGGAGGGCGGCAAGCTGGCCCTGCTGGCCTCCGTGGGCCCCATGGGCCTGGGGGCCATCGACTACGCCCTGCACTGCGACCGGAGGCCCTCTCTGCTGGTGGTGACGGATATCGACGACGCGCGGCTGAAGCGGGCGGCGTCCATCTACACCGTGGAGGAGGCCAAGCGCCAGGGTATTGAGCTTCACTATGTGAACACCCGCATGGAGAACGCCACGGAATACCTCCGGGAGCTGAGCGGCGGCACGGGCTACGACGACGTGATCTGCTTCGCCCCGGTGAAGCCGGTGGTGGAGCAGGCGGGGGACATCCTGGGCTACGACGGGTGCCTGAACTTCTTCGCGGGCCCCACCAACACCCAGTTCAAGGCGGAGTTCAACTTCTACAACGTCCACTACCTCTACACCCACTTGGTGGGCACCTCCGGCGGCAACACCGACGATATGCGGGAGGCCATCGAGATGATGAACGCCGGGAAGATCGATCCCGCCGCCATGGTCACCCACATCGGCGGGCTGAACGCGGTGGTGGATACGGTGCTGAACCTGCCCCAGATCCCCGGCGGGAAGAAGCTGATCTACAACCAGATCGACCTGCCCCTGACGGCCATCGACGACTTTGAGGAGAAGGGCCGGACCGATCCCCTCTTTGCCCAGCTGGACAAGCTCTGCAAGGCCCGCAACGGCCTGTGGAACGGCGAGGCGGAGAAGTATCTCCTGGCCAACGCCAAGGCCATCTAAGAAAAGCTGGACCGGGAAAGGAGGAAGCATATGAAGACCGATCTGGAGGCGGCCGTACTGGGGCTGGAGCTGGGCTCCACCCGGATCAAAGCCGTCCTGATCGACGGGGACCACCGGCCCATCGCCTCCGGGGACTACGCCTGGGAGAACGTGCTGGAGGACGGGGTGTGGACCTACCACTTGGAGGACGTATTGAAGGGCCTGCGGGGCTGTTACCGAAGCCTGGCGGAGGACGTGGAGCGCAAATTCGGCGAGAAGCTTCGAAAGGTGGCCGCCATCGGCATCTCCGGCATGATGCACGGCTATCTGGTCTTCGGGCGGGACGGGGCGCAGCTGGTCCCCTTCCGCACCTGGCGCAACACCATCACCGGACAGGCCGCCGCCGCGCTGACGGAGGAATTCCGCTTCAACATCCCCCAGCGCTGGTCCGCGGCCCATCTGTACCAGGCGATCCTGAACGATGAGCCCCATGTGAAGGACATCGCCCTGCTGACCACCCTCAGCGGATACATCCACCTGCGGCTGACGGGGCGGAGTGTTGTGGGCGTGGGGGAGGCCTCCGGGATGTTCCCCTATGACAGGAAGTCCGGGGATTTCGACGCGGCCATGGTGGAGAAGTTCGACCGCCTGACGGCGGACCGGGGATATCCCTGGAAGCTGCGGGAGATCCTTCCCCAGGTGCTGCCCGCCGGCGCGGAGGCCGGGGTCCTGACGGCGGAGGGCGCGGCCCTGCTGGACGAGACCGGCATCCTGGAGCCGGGCATCCCCCTGTGCCCCCCGGAGGGGGACGCGGGAACGGGCATGGTGGCCACCGGCGCCGTGCTGCCCCGGACAGGCAGCGTGTCGGCGGGGACCTCTGCCTTTGCGCTGCTGGTGCTGGAACGGGAGCTGAAGGGCTGCTACCCGGAGATCGACGTGGTGGCGACGCCCTCCGGCAGTCCGGTGGCCATGGCCCACACCAACACCTGCACCTCCGACGTGGACGCATGGGTGCGCCTGTTCGCCCAGTTCTATGAGGCCATGGGACAGAAGGCGGACCTGGGAGAGCTGTTCCCCCTGCTGTACCGCAAGGCCCTGGAGGGCGCGGCGGACTGCGGCGGGCTGGTGGCCTTCAACTACTACTCCGGGGAGCCCATCACCAAGACGGAGACCGGGCGGCCCATGCTGGTCCGCCTGCCGGACAGCGAGTTCAGCCTGGCGAACCTGATGCGGGCCCATCTCTACAGCGCCGTCGCCACACTGAAGCTGGGCATCGACCTGCTGGTGGAGCAGGAGCACGTGGAGACGGACCGTCTGCTGGGCCACGGCGGCTTCTTCAAGACCGAGGGCGTGGGACAGCAGATCCTCGCGGACGCGCTGGAGGTCCCGGTCTCCACCATGGCCACCGCCGGGGAGGGCGGTCCCTGGGGGATGGCGCTGCTGGCGGCCTATATGTGCCGGAAGGCTCCGGGGGAGTCCATGGAGGACTATCTGATGGAGCGGGTCTTCGCCGGGGCGGACGTCAAGTCCGTCCAGCCGGACAAGGCTGGCGGAGAGGGCTTCCGGCGGTTTTTGAGCCGGTACGCCGCCGCCCTCCCGGCGGAACGGGCCGCGGCGGAGATACGGTAATTGGCAAATCGTTGTGTGTAAAAGGGCGGCGGGATGAGATCATCCCGCCGCCCTTTTGCAATCAGCGATATTTTGCCACGATGCGCCGCAGCTCGTCCCAGTGGGCCTCCATGTCGCTCACCAGCTTGCACTGGGTGCGGCAGCGGTCCAGGTTCTGGCCCTCCCGGTCGATGTGGAAGTATACGTCTCCCTCCAGATGGTCGGTGAGGAAGCGCATCCCGCACTCCAGGGTCATCAGCTTGGCGCCCCAGGGGAGGTAGGCGACCTCCTCCTCCGTCAGCGTGCCGTCCGCGCCCTCCAGGAAGGCCTGGGTATACAGCTCGAAGAGGTGCAGGTCCAGGGCGACCTTGCTCAGGTCACGCTCGTCCTCGGCGCAGTGGTTGGCCCCGAAGCGGATGGAGTCGCCGAAGTCGTTGATGGACAGGCCCGGCATGACGGTGTCCAGGTCCACGACGCACACGCCCTCGCCGGTCTCCTCGTCCATGAGGACGTTGTTGAGCTTGGTGTCGTTGTGGGTGACCCGCAGGGGGAGCCTGCCCTCCCGGAGGGCCTGGAGGGCTACGGAGCAGTCCGCCTCCCGCGCCAGCATGAAGTCGATCTCCGGCCGGCACCCGGCCGCGCGGCCCAGGGGGTCCGCGGCTGCGGCGGCCTTCAGCTTCGCCAGACGGTCCTCGGTGTCGTGGAAGCGGGGGATGGTCTCATACAGCGTGTGGGCCGGATAGCCCTGGAGGAGCCGCTGGAACCGCCCGAAGGCCCGCCCGGAGGCAGCGAACAGCTCCGGCGTCTCCGCCGTCTCATAGCAGACGGTGCCTTCCACGAAGGGGTAGGTGCGCCACGCGCCGCCGTCCGGATCGGCGTAGAAGCGCTCCCCCGTCCGGGTCCGGAGGAAGTGGAGGGTGCCCCGCCGGGCGTCGCCGCCGGTCCGCTCCAGCTCCCGGGCGAGGTATTCGGTGATGCCCGCCACGTTCTCCATCAGCTGGCCGGGCTGCTTGAAGGCCACGGGGCTGATCCGCTGGAAAACGAACCGGCGGCCCGTCTGGGTCTCCACCAGGTAAGTATCGTTGATATGTCCTGATCCGAACCGCCGCGCTCCCGCCGGGGGAGCGCCGAGATCAAAGGCGGCAAGGGCGTCGTGCAAGTAGGTGTCCGCGTTCGGCATGGTCGTGTCTCCCATAGTTCAGTCAAGATGGATGGGCGTCTTGCGCCGTATTCCATTATAAGGGGCTTTTCCGGTTTTTGCAACTTTTAAATTGCTCCCGGCCCGGAGGCGGATGCCTCCGGGCCGGGTTTTATATTTTACGGCAGATGGTCACGCCTCCTGGGTCAGATACTCCTCCAGACAGAGGCCCAGTTCATGGATCTCCGCCGCCGCTTCCTTCCCTACGTAACGGTAGTGCCAGGGCTCGTAGATGATGCCGGTGATCTCGCTCTTGCCCTCGGGGTAGCGGAGGATAAAGCCGTATTCCCAGCTGTGCTCCATGAGCCACTGCTGGGCGGGGGTGTCCGCCTGGGAGTTGTCCAGGACCTGGCTGTGCTTGTCCACGATGTCCACCGCCAGGCCCAGCTGATGCTCGCTGGTGCCGGGGATGGCCACGGACTTGGCGGCCTCCACCTTGGCCTCCTCCAGGGACCAGCCTTGGGCCGCGAGGCGGTCCACCTTGTTCTGATAGAGCTGCTCCTGCTTCTCCTGGGTGCGGTAGGAGGAGCAGATCGTGGGGGACAGCCCCGCCGCCCGGCAGCCGTCCATCATGGCCTGGAGGTCCGGATAGCACCGCTCGTCCACGCTCTGGCCGTTGGCCAGCTGGGTGCGGGTGCAGGTGAAGTCCTCCGGCAGGGGGTTCCAGGGATTGACCAGGGTCAGCATCCAGCCGTTCTCCGCTCCCGCCGCGGGGACGGTCGGCTCCACGCCCTGGCTTGCCGGAAGTTGGCTGGAGCTGGCGTTTCCGGACAGCGTGCGGACCAGGGAGGTCCGGCCGCCGGGCTCCTCCGGACGCTCCTCGGGAAAGGTAAAGGCCATTACGAAAGCGGCGGCAGCCAGCACGAAGGCATACAGGGGAAGCCTGCTCTTCCGGCGGGCGCACCGTTTGCCGGCACGGGCGGAACGTTCTCTTTGGTACATAGAAACACCTTCCTATCAATGAGATAATACGATGATACCAGAAGATTTCATAAAAGTATTATCGTTTCAGTATCATTCCGGCATCAAAAGTATTACGAATCGTAGGACGAATCGTAGGGCGGCGGGGATTCGGCGGCCGCGCCGCCGAAGGGGGAGATGTAGGGTGACAGCGTGGCGAAGCCGTCCAGGAAATGGAGATACAGGTCCAGCTGGAAGTAGGACTTCTCTCCATCCCCGCCCAGGGGGAAGGTCAGGGCAAACCTCACGGAAGTATCAAACCATTCCTCGCCGGTGATCTGGACATCCGTGCCGTAGTAGTCCTCCAGAAACGCGCGCCAGTTTTCCGCCTGGGCGTAGAGGGGCTCAACGTTGGCGCTGGAGATATGATCTTCTGCGTATTGCGGACAGGGGATCGAGATCATGATGGCCTTCCCGGCGTCGTCATCCAGCCAGATGTGCGCCGGGCTGTTGGGCCAGCTGACGCTCCACATGGGGATCGAGATCGCTTCATCACTGGAAATAATGGTTTGAGGCCAGATCTCGGGGGTAGTGAGCACCTCTGGGATCGATTCCAGCAGACCGTATTTGGACAGCACCGCCAGGACCTCCCGGGCCGCGTCCAAGGCATCCCACTCGTTGAGGCTGGACTCTTCCGACAACGTGGCCTCCGCCACGTAGTAATCCCATCCCGCGATCAGCTTCAGCGTATTTCCCAGGTCCGTCTCCTGCCGGAGGGTCAGGAAGAAGGAGTCAAAGGAGACACGCTCCTCCAGGCGGGACCCATAGGCGTCCAGAAAATAGGAAGTCGCGCCGGGCATCGCCGCCCCCGCCGCCACCAGCAGCAGCGTGGCCGCCACCAGCAGCGCGTTTTTCAGCCGCCTCATCACCGGCCTCCTCTCAGTTCCACAGTGACGCGGCACCCCCGGACGTCCGTCCGGTTCTCAAAGCGGATGGACCCGTGGTGGAACGCCGCGATCTCCTGGCACAGGGCCAGCCCCAGGCCGAAGCCCCCCTGCTGCCGGGAGCGGGCCTTGTCCACCCGGTAGAAGGCCTCCGTCAGATGGGCCAGCGCCTCCTCCGGAATGCCTGTCCCTGTATCCAGCACCCGGAAGCGCACCCCGTCGGACAGCATCTCCGATTCAAAGCGCAGCTCGCCGTCCCGGTCCATGGCCTTCTGGGCGTTGTCGGCCAGATTCAGCAGCAGCGACCAGACGAGGTCCGGCTCCAACCGGCAGGTCCCCGGCTGGCCGGCGCAGGACACGGAAATGTTCCGCTTGGCCAGCAAGGGCTTCAAATGGTCCGCCAGCGCCCGGAGTATGTCCTCCGGGGCGACCTCCGCCAGGGGCAGGTCCTGCTCCTTCACCACCAGCAGCTCCAGCAGCTTCCGGGAAAGGTTGGACAGCCGCTTGCTCTCGGAATAGACGTACCCGGCGGCTTCCGTCTGCTCGGCGGGGGTCAGGGTGCCGCTTTGGAGCAGCTCGGCGTAGCCGATAAGGCTGGTCATGGGCGTCTTCATCTCGTGGGCGAAGCTGCCTGCGAACCGCTCCTGCCGCTCCACCGCCTGGTGGAGCTCCCACACGGTCTTCTCCATCTGTTCCGCCATGAGGTTGAAGTCCTGGGACACCGCGCCGATCTCGTCCTCGCTCCGCACGGGCGTCCGGCTGGAGAACTCCCCGGAGGCAATGGCCCGGGAGGCCCGGGACAGTCCTACCAGCGGCGCGGTCAGCAGCCGGGACACCGTGTAGGACGCCGCGGCGCACAGCACCGCCATGACGGCGAAGACCCGCAGATAGGTGTTCTGCTGGCTCTGGCGCATGGCGTAGAGGCTGGAGATGTCGTGGGCGGCCTGGAGATACAGGGTCTCCCCGGTGGTCCGCACCGCGCCGGAGAGCAGGAGCCAGTGCTGTCCGCCGCCGCCGTCCACGGTCCGGGACAGGCAGGCTCCTGGCTCCGGCAGGACGCCCTCCTGGGGGAAGGGATAGCGCGTCTCGGACTCGAAGAGCACCCTGTCCGCAGTGGACAGCCGCAGGGCGGTCCAGGCGGCGCTGTCCTGGAGGCACATCTGGTTCATGGTCTGGACGATAGCCTCCTCGTCCAGGTAGGGGGTCAGGCCGTTGACGATCTGCAGGGCGCTCCAGGCCATGCGGTAGGAGGAGAAGGCCGCGTTCTTCTCCCGCTCCAGGGAGTCCTGGAAGAAGCCGGAGATCAGGAGGCTTCCTCCCGCGCCGAAGAGCAGGGACAGCACCGCCAGCATACACAGGGTCATCTTGAACCGGAATTTCACGGCCCCACCTCGAGCCGGTAGCCCACCTTGTTTACGGCCTGCAGCATGGTCTCCCAGCCCACCTTCTTCCGCAGGCGCTGGACGTGGAGGTCCACGGCCTTGCTGCCGAAGGGATACTCTCCGCCCCATACCCGCTCGTAGATGGTCTCCCGGTACATGGCCCGCCGGGGGTTCCGGGCGAAGAGGAGCAGGAGGTCGTACTCGGTCTTGGTCAGGGATATCTCCTCCGCCCCCCGCCAGACCCGCATGGAGGCGGTGTCGATCCGCAGGCCGCCGGTCTCGATGACCATGTCGCACTTCCGGTACCGGCGGAGCACCACGTCGATCCGGGCCAGCAGCTCGATGGTGTCGAAGGGCTTGACGATGTAATCCTCCGCCCCCAGCCGCAGACCCTTCACCCGGTCATGCACGGAGCCCTTGGCGGTGAGGAAGATCACCGGGATCTCCATGGGGCGTATGTACTCCATCAGCTCAAACCCGTCCACCTCCGGAAGCATCACATCCAGAAGGATCAGGTCGTAGGCGTTCTGCTCCAGCAGATCCGCCGCCGCCGCGCCGTCATGGACGCAGGTGCACTGGAAGCCCTCCTTGGTCAGGCTCATGCGGATCAGGTTGGAGATGGGCTTTTCGTCCTCAACGATCAAAACGCGGATCATGGGCTGTGCCTCCTTCCGGGCGAACTGTCTCTTCATTATGCCGACAGTCTTTACAAACTATATCATTCCGGCATCAAAACGGCAACAAAATGGAGGACCTAAAATCGCTTTTTCAAATCCTCGATCCAAGCCAACATCGTTTCGGCCAAAATATATTGCTGCCGCAAAACGGTCATACCGGTTTCGGGGACATCCGGCGCGTTTTCCTTCTCCCGAAGGTTTTCTTCCAGGTAAGCCTTCATGTCCTGCACATTTTTTTCGATATTGGCAACGCAGGACTTTTGCATTTCCAAAGGCACGCTGTCAAGGTTTACGATCACGGCGTTGAAGTCCAGGAACATACGGACCGGCTGGAGGGAGAGTTCCTCCATAAGCTCTTCAAACGCCCGCTGGCCGCTGGCCGTCAGCGAGTAGACGGCTTTTTCCGGCATGTTGTTCTCCCGTACGGCGACGCTTTGGAGCAGACCCTTTTCCTCCAGCTGAATGACCTTTTTATAGATGGACGGCGTGCTGATCCTTACCCATTTAGAAATATTGCGGTATTCCACCAGCTTTTGAATATCGTAGGCGCTCAGCGCCTGCTTCTTGAGCATCCCAAGGACGATCAGATCGATGGTTGCCATAAAGAAATCCCCTTTCCCCCTTGACAAGTACTATAAATTATAGTAGTATGTGCTGACTGGCAGCTACTATAAAATATACTACTTCACATTACACCGGCTGTCAAGAGAAAGGAGCAATTATGGACGGAAACAAAAAAATGGCGCTTCTGGGGAGCGCGCCCATTCCCAAGGCTCTCCTGTCGCTGGGCCTTCCAACGATGACCGGCATGCTCATTAACGCCCTCTACAATCTGGCGGACGCCTACTTCGTAGGCGGGCTTGGGACCGTCCAGATGGGCGCGGTCACGGTGGCCTTTCCCCTGGGACAGGTCGTTGTCGGCCTGGGCCTGCTGTTTGGAAACGGCGCTGCGGCATATCTCTCCAGGCTGCTGGGCCGGGGCGACAGGGACACGGCGAACAAGGTGGCGAGCACGGCCCTATACGGCGGCGTTTCCCTTGGGGTGGTCGTGATCCTGTTCTCCTTGATCTTTCTGGAGCCGGTTTTGCAGCGGGCTGGCGCGATCGAAAGCGTTATGCCTTATGCGGCCGCCTACGCCCGCATCTACATCACGTTCTCCATTTTCAACGTCTTCAACGTCACCATGAACAACATCGTTTCCAGCGAGGGCGCGGCGAAAACGGCCATGTGCGCCCTGATGGCCGGCGCGGTGCTGAACGTGGCACTGGACCCTGTCTTCATCTATATGTTGGACCTCGGCGTGACCGGCGCGGCGATCGCAACGGCGATCTCTCAAATGGTTTCCACGCTGTTTTACCTGTGCTACATACTGCGGAAAAAGAGCGTGTTCCATTTCAGCATCAAAGCGTGCCGCTTCGGGAAGGAAGTGATGCCCGAAATTCTGAAGATCGGTATTCCTACATTGATTTTCCAGCTTCTGACCAGTCTTTCCATTGCCATGATAAACGGTGCCGCCAAGGAGTACGGAAGCTCCGCCCTGGCCGCCATGGGTCCGGTCACCAAGATCATGTCTATGGGGACGCTGATTGTTTTTGGCTTTCTGAAGGGATTTCAGCCGGTCGCCGGGTTCAGCTATGGCGCGAAAAAGTTTGACCGCCTGCGGGAGGCGATCCGGACCGCCATCCTCTGGTCTACCATCTTTTGCGTGATTTTTGGCCTTGTCACCGCCGCGTTCCCCGGGCAGATCATGTCTCTGTTCACAAAAGAGGATGCGGAGATGATCCGCGCCGGTTCGATCGCGCTGCGGGCAAACGGCCTTTCCTTCATCCTCTTTGGCTTTTATACGGTGTATTCGTTTTTGTTCCTTGTGATGGGAAAGGCCGCGGAGGGGTGTATCCTCGGCGCCTGCCGCCAGGGGATATGCTTTGTCCCCGCTATTCTGATCCTTCCGGCGGCATGGGAATTAAACGGCGTCCTCTATGCGCAGCCCATAGCGGATGCTGCTTCGGCGCTTATTGCCGCAGTCATGGCGGTTCGCCTGCACAGAGAATTGCGGGCAGCGGAAGCGCAGGCTTCGATAGGCTAAGGGAGGAGGCGAATACGCCTCCTCCCCGTAAACCCTATCAGCTCAGATGCCAGATGTCTTCATTGTACTGCCGGATGGTGCGGTCGGAGGAGAAGTAGCCGGACTTGGCGATATTCACCAGCATCTTCCGGGCCCAGGACTTCCGGTCGCCGTACTGGCGGACGGCCAGGTCCTTGACGGAGATGTACTCCTCCAGATCCAGCAGGGCCATGAACCAGTCCTTGCCCTTCATATCCCGCCACAACGCGGCCAGGGCCTTGGCGTCTCCCAGCTCCAGCAGCTCCGGAGACAGCAGGAAGTCCACCAGGCGCTCCACTCTGGGGGTGTGGTAGTAGTCCAGGGAGCGGTAGCGCTGGCCGCCCTTGTCGTCGTAGAGGCGGATGACCCGGTCGCTGTGTGCGCCGAAGGTGTAGATGTTGCCCGGTCCCACCAGCTCCGCGATCTCCACGTTGGCCCCGTCCAGGGTGCCCAGGGTCACCGCGCCGTTGGCCATCAGCTTCATGTTGCCGGTGCCGCTGGCCTCCTTGGAGGCCAGGGAGATCTGCTCGGAGATGTCCGCGGCGGGGATGAGGCGCTCCGCCCAGGTGACGTTGTAGTTCTCCACCATCACCACCCGCAGCCAGGGGCGCACCGCAGGATCGTTCTCGATGAGCTTTTGCAGGCAGAGGATCAGGTGGATGATGTGCTTGGCCATGACGTAGGCCGGGGCGGCCTTGGCCCCGAAGAACACCGTGACGGGGTGCTCCGGCAGCCGGCCCTCCTTGATCTCCAGGTACTTCTGGATGACGTACAGGGCGTTCATCTGCTGGCGCTTGTACTCGTGGAGGCGCTTGATCTGCACGTCGAAGATGGAATTGGGGTCCACCTCCACGCCCTGGGCCTCCCGCAGCTCCCGGCACAGGCGCTCCTTGGCGCTCTGCTTTACCGCCAGCAGCTGCTCCAGCACCCGGTCGTTGTCCATATATTCCATCAGACCCACCAGCCTGCCGGGATCCCGCCGCCAGCGGGTGGTGATGCAGCCGTCGATCAGGGCGGTGAGCTCCGGGTTGCAGGCCTCCAGCCAGCGGCGGAGGGTGACGCCGTTGGTCTTGTTGTTGAACTTGTCGGGGTAGAGGTCGTAAAACGCCTTCAGCTCCGCCTTCTTCAAGATCTCCGTGTGGAGGGCGGCGACGCCGTTGACGGAATAGCCGTAGTGGATATCCATATGGGCCATATGCACCCGGCCCTCTCTGTCCAGGATGGCCACGGCGGGATCGGCGCAGGCCTCCCGGGCCCGCCGGTCCAGCTCCCGGATGATGGGGGCCAGCTGGGGGGCGACCTTCTCGATGAAGGACAGGGGCCACTTCTCCAGGGCCTCCGCCAGGATGGTGTGGTTGGTGTAGGCGCAGGTCCGGCGGACCTGATCGATGGCCTGGTCCATGGTCAGGCCCCGCCCGGTGAGCAGGCGGATCAGCTCGGGGATCACCATGGAGGGGTGGGTGTCGTTGATCTGGATGGCGGTGTGGTCCGCCAGGGCCTCGGGGCCGTAGCCCCGATCCTCCAGCTCCTGGAGGATCAGCTGGGCCCCGGCGGAGACCATGAAGTACTGCTGGTACACCCGCAGCAGACGGCCCGCCTCGTCCCCGTCGTCGGGATAGAGGAAGCTGGTGAGGTGGTGGACGATGTCCGTCTTATCGAAGTCGATGCCGTTCTCCGGCGGCAGGGCGGGCTCCTCCACGTCGAACAGGTGCAGGCGGTTGGCCCGGTCGTTGTACGCGCCGGGGATGGCCACGTCCCACAGCTTGGCGGTCAGGTCGAAGCCGCCGAAGGGCACGGTGAAGGACTTCCCCGTGGGGATCAGCCAGCTGTCCGGCTCCATCCAGGGGTCGGGGACCTCCATCTGCTTGTTGTCCGAGAAGCGCTGGTGGAACAGGCCGTAGTGGTAATTGAGGCCCACGCCGTCCCCCTGGAGGCCCAGGGCGGCGATGGAGTCCAAAAAGCAGGCCGCCAGACGGCCCAGGCCGCCGTTGCCCAGGGAGGGCTCCGGCTCCTGCTCCTCGATCTGGGCCAGGTCGCGTCCCATGGAGGACAGCAGCTCCCGCACCTTGCAGTGGACGCCCAAGGCCAGCAGATTATTGTCCAGGAGCTTTCCCATCAGAAACTCCGCGGAGAAGTAATAGAGCTTCCGCGTCCCCTCGGGGGCGGGGCGGCTCTCCGCCAGACGGCGGGTCATGGTCAGCAGGGCCTCATACAGCTGGCGGTCGCTGCACTGCTCCGGGGCGAGGTCAAAACGCTCCCGGGTGATTTGCGTAAGCTGGTCTCGCAGTTCCATAGTGAATGTGTACTCCTTTCGATTGATAGCAGCTAAATGAAAAACAAATTGGATCAGGATGCGTCCTGGTTGGAACAGGGCAGCCGGGCCACGCTCTCCCCGGCGGTGAGCTGGAAGGGCACGATCTCGTGGAAGGGCTTCCCCCGGCGCTCGATGCTGCCCAGCAGCACGTCCACGCTGCGCTCGGCCATGTGCTGGGTGTTCTGGTGGACGGTGGCCAGCCGGGGCACCAGGTAGTCGGAAATGGCGATGCCGTCGAAGCCCACCACCGAGACGTCCTCCGGCACCCGCTTGCCCATGTCCCGCATGGCGCGGATGGCCCCCATGGCCATCACATCGCTGACGGCGAAGACGGCGGTGAGCTCGGGACAGCGCTCCAGCAGGCGGCGGGCGGCGTCGTAGGCCTCCGCCATGGAGTAGCGGCAGGGCTCGCACTGGCGGACGGGGTCGAAGGGCAGTCCCAGCTCCTGGAAAGCCCGGCGGCAGCCCAGGAACCGCCGGTAGCCCACCTGGGCGCTGGACCGGCCGCCGCCCCCCAGCACGCCAATGTGCCGGTGCCCCCGGTCCGCCAGGAAGCGGACGACCTGATAGGACGCCTCCTCGTCGTTGGTGGTGATGGAGGACAGGTTGTCGAACCCCAGGGCCCGGGCGCTGCTGGTCAGCAGCAGGCAGGGGATGCGGATGGCCTGGAACCCGGCCTGGAACAGGGCCAGGTCGCCCCCCAGGAACATGATGCCCAGGGGCTTCCGCTCCCGGCAGAGCTTCAGGGCGAAGGACACCTCGTCGGCGTCCTCGTCCAGGTAGTAGACGGAGGCGTCCCGTCCCGCGTCCCGGAGCAGGGCCTGGATGCGCTCCACCAGGTCGGCGAAGAGCATGTTCTGGGAGCCCTTCACCAGCAGGGCGATGCTGGTGCCCGCCTGCTGCTTGAGGTGCTTGGCGTTGTTGTTGGGCTGGAAGCCGTTTTCCTCCACGACCTCCATGACCCGGCGGCGGGTCTCCTCGCTGACGTCCGGGTGGTCATTGAGCACCCGGGACACGGTGGCGATGCCGACGCCGGACAGGCGGGCGATATCCTTGATGGTCATAAGCGCGCCTCCTCTCCGGGCGATGGGCCAGAAACGTTACCGATAACGTTTCCAGAAAACGAAAACATCATACCATATTTGCCGGAGGATGCAAGAGGTTTTTTATGGATTTTTGATTTTCGTGGATGTGACGAAAAATAGCGGGCGAGAATTGTGTGAAATGCCAAACCCTCCGGGCGCGGCGGGGGCCGCACGCGCACGGATTTTCGTGCATTTTGACGTTGCACGGAAAACCGCAACTTCTCCTCCGTTACACAGTACTGTGTAACGGTTTTTGACCGTTCCAATCAAAACAAAAAGGAGAACGTTGTATGAATTACACAGAAAAGTACCATCTGCCCCAGTGGGAGGAGACGGACCGGATCATGCGCACGGACTTCAATCAAATGTGCGCGGACATGGAGGCCGGGCTGGACAAGACCGCCAAGGACGCCGCGGCGGGGACAGCGGCGGCAAAAAGCGAGGCCCTGAACGCGGCGGCGGACGCGCGGTCTGCCGCCAACACCGCCGCCGGTAAGGCGGACGCCGCGCGGAAAGTGGCGGACGCGGCCTACTGCCCCAGCTACAAGCCCTTCGTCACAGGGAGCTACACTGGGACCGATCTGGTGGCGACCACGGTCACGCTGGGATTCAGGCCCAGCTTTTTGATCATCTCGGCGCAGGGTTCGTACGTGTCCAGCGGAGACGGCCGTATATCGTATGTGCTGGTGGCGGGGCCGAACTCTACTGTCAGAGGGCTCACGTTCCAGTCTGACGGGTTCAGGATCGTCAACGTGGCCGACTCCACCCCGATCATGAACGCCAACAGGGTGTACGATTACATCGCCTTCCGATAAAAAGGGGGACCCCCCAAGGGCCGAAGCCCTTGGGGGGTCTTTGTGTCTTGGAATTACTCGCTTACAACGATAGCGACGTCATCGGAAGCAGTCTTGTCGCCCTTGAGGGTAATAATACCAGCATCATAGGTATAATCGGTGTTCTCAACCAGAGGCGTGCTGCCAACGGTGATAGAGGTCAGGGTCGCGGTGGTCAGGGTCGCACCCTGGGCATCCTTGATGGTGATGGTCTTGCCTGCCAAAGCAGCATCCTTCTCAATGGTAGCGGGGTCAGCAACCGCGCCATCAATACCGCTTACGGTGACGTTCACGGTCTCAGCCTGAGAAGCGGCCGCAACCACGATAGCGATGTTATCGGAAGCGGTCTTGTCACCCTTGAGGGTAATAACACCAGCATCATAGGTATAATCGGTGTTCTCAACCAGAGGCGTGCTGCCAACGGTGATAGAGGTCAGGGTCGCGGTGGTCAGGGTCGCACCCTGGGCGTCCTTGATGGTGATGGTCTTGCCTGCCAGGGCAGCATCCTTCTCAATGGCGGCAGGATCAGCAACCGCGCCATCAATACCGCTCACGGTGACGTTCACATTATCAGAGGGAATAACAGCAGTGGCAACCACGATAGCGATGTCAGTGGTAGCGGTCTTGTCGCCCTTGAAGGTGATAACGCCGTTCGCGTAGGTGTAGTCAGTACCCTCAACCAGAGCCTCGCTCATGGTAACAGAGGTCAGGGTCGCGGTGGTCAGGGTCGCACCCTCGGCGTCCTTGATGGTAATGGTCTGGCCAGCCAGAGCAGCATTCTTCTCAAGAACGGCAGGATCAGCAACAGCGCCAGTGATACCGGTCACAGTCACGTTGACAGTCGCGGCAGTGATCTTATCACCAACCGTGTTGGCCGCAGTGGTGGCCTGGGTTGCAACGTTGGCAGCACTGGTAGGTGTACCGTTCTCCGCAGCATCGGAGGGGACCACAGTGGTATCGTTGCCGACAGTAGTCGCAATAGCCTGCAGCTCCGCCTTCACCTGCTGGGCACGCGCCAGAGTGATCGTGTCCGCGTTGTTCGTGCTGCCGATTGTCTTATCAGCGTCGGCAATCAGCTGCGCAACGTACTGCTTGGTGTAGATGGTGGCGCTAGTCTCAACAACCGCGCGGGCCACAGAATTGATCTGGTTATTCACCACGCGGACGGTATAGCTGCCGTCATCATTCTGAGCGGACATACCGATGACGGTCCAGTTGCCGCTGTTGGTAGACACGCTGACGATGGGCTGAGGCTTATTGTCCTTATCTGTTACGCGGATATTCAGCTCAGCAGAACCCAGAGTGTTCGCCAGATTGATCGCGGACGTAGTGATAACGGAGGTAGCGGGAGCGGCGGGAGCCGTCTCGCGGACGACCTCGGTACCGTTATGCTTGATAACGACGGTCTCGCCTGCCTTCAGGCCGATGTCGAAGGACACCTGATCCATCACGGGCTTGGCAGCGCGCTGCTCCTTCAGGATCTTGGCATACAGGCTTCCGGGGGTGGCAACGATATCAGCAGCAGTGCTGCCAACGCCGATCACGCCACCGGTAAAGTCAGCGGCATTCAGCAGCCACTTGGGAGCGTCATAATCGAAGCCATGCGTCGCCTTGCTACGGCTGCCCAGATCGACTACGAAGGCAACGTCGCCGTCCTTATCGGTGACCCAGATGATCTGGTCGCCGACTCTGACGCCGGAGGGATCGGTCCACTGAGTAGCAAACTCGATCTCGTCAGCATCCCAGCTGTACTTGCCATCGGTATTGCTGATGCGGTAGAAAGGCACATCATAGTCGTAATCCACATCGATGGGCTTCACGAACTCATCGTCATAGACCAGGCTGCTGCGGCCCAGGGTATCCACATCGATATAGCCGGAACCGGACAGGCTGTTGATGCGGCGGATGGTACCGGCATAGATGCCGTGGCCCTTCCAGTCGCCGGTGATGGGCTTGATGCTGGCAGCCAGCTCGCCGTTCTCGTAATCGGTGCCGTACACCTCGTAGAAGGTGCGGCCGCTCAAATCGGTAGCGTTGCTCCAGTCCTTATCATCGGGGACCAGGCC
>ERZ808054.214-NODE-214-length-72513-cov-18.322851_pt1 | contig 72513 bp, 69 predicted proteins | sample MGYA00380201_ERZ808054 | MGnify/ENA primary metagenome ERZ808054 (study PRJEB31490, sample SAMN06133419) | mouse gut metagenome | isolation source: Z5_2 | host: mice | place: China: Chengdu | collected 2015-05 ... | reverse complement strand
GCGTTCATGGGGTGCGGGGCTCCCCGCTACATGGCAAGCTCGGAGAGCTTGCGTCCGTGCGGCCGCAGAGGCGGCCGTTCCCTAAACCCTAAACCATAAACCTTAAACCGAGCACATTGACATTCTGATACAACCTCGCCTTGCAGAGCGTGCTGCCAACACCCTGACTTGTAGGGACATGCCTTCGGCATGTTGACGTAGCCAGCTGGACGTCAACAACCCGCATAACCACGGTATTGTTCAGCACACTCCGCAACGCACAGTGCAGGCAGGGGGCAACACAGCGGAAACGGAGAGAAGCCGGCATCTCTCCGGCAGGATGCGCACATCCGTTGTGTTAGGTGATAGTCCCCGACGTCAGGGTTGCCTTGTGACCCGCATCGAGCCAAGCTCGGCCAGCACGCTCTCGCGCACAAAAAACATACAGCCGCATGCCCTGGTACCAGCATGCGGCTGTTTTTGTCTATCAGTCTCTGATTTTCAGTCTTTATTGCCTACGGCGGCATGCTCGATGGCGAGGCCGCGAGTGTAGGCCTGGATGTAGCGGTCGAAACCTGCCGTGGCGGCGGGGTCAGGAGCTACTTCGGTGACTGACTGTCCGAGGAATATGCGCTCGTTGAGGTATTCCGGCAGCGACAGGCCGCCGGGATTACCCACGCGGTAGGCGGCGAGCAGGGCAATGCCCCATGCTCCGCCTTCGCCGGCTGTGGACATGACGGAGATGGATGTGCCGAGGGCGGCGGCGAGTATGCTCTGACCTACGCCCGGCGTCTTGAAAAGACCGCCGTGACCCGTGATGCGGAGCACCTGCACGTGTTCCTTGTTGAAAAGGATGTCGTTGCCGATTTTCAGTACGGCGACGGAGGCGTACAGGTTGGCGCGCATGAAGTTGGCGAGGTTGAAGCGGTCCTGCGCGGAGCGTACGAACAGAGGACGTCCTTCGGCAAGGCCGGTGACGGGCTCGCCGGAGATGTAGTTGTAGGCGAGGAGGCCGCCGCAGTCGGGGTCGCCGGCGAGTGCTGCGTTGTAGAGCTTGCCGAAGACTTCGTTCATGTCGACGGGTACGCCGAGCAGCTGCTGGTACTCGCGGAAGAGTCCCACCCACGCGTTGAGGTCGCTGGTGCAGTTGTTGCAGTGGACCATGGCGACGGGCTTGCCGTCGGGAGTGGTGACGATGTCGATCATCTCGTAGGGCTGCGAGAGGTTTTTCTCGAGCACTATCATGGAGAACGACGAGGTGCCGGCGGAGACGTTGCCCGTGCGCGGCAGCACGGCGTTGGTGGCTACCATGCCCGTGCCGGCGTCGCCCTCCGGCGGACACAGCGGCGTGCCGGGCTTCAGGGTGCCGGTGGGGTCGAGGCGGAGAGCGCCTTCCTGGGTGAGGGTGCCCGCGTCGGCGCCTGCGGAGAGTACCTCGGGGAGGATGTCGGCGAGGTGCCAGGGCAGCTCGCGGGGAGCGACGAGGCGGTCGAAGGCTTCCATCATGCCCGCGTCGAAGAGTCCGGTGGCGGGGTCGACGGGCAGCATGCCAGAGGCATCGCCCACGCCGAGAACGCGTCGGCCGGTCAGCTGCCAGTGCACGTAGCCGGCGAGGGTGGTGAGGTAGTCGATGTCGCGCACGTGGTGCTCGCCGTCGAGTATGCACTGATAGAGGTGGGATATGCTCCAGCGCAGCGGGATGTTGAAGTTGAAGAGCTTCGACAGCTCCGCGGCGGCAGCGGCGGTGTTGGTGTTGCGCCAGGTGCGGAAAGGCACGAGTATGCGCTGCTCCGAGTCGAAGGCGAGGTAGCCGTGCATCATGGCGCTGACGCCGATGGCCGCGAGGCGCTCTATGTCGGTGCCGAAGTCGCGGCGCACATTGGCCCGAAGGTCGGCGTAGCATTGCCGCAGTCCGGTCCAGATGTCGTCGATGCTGTAGGTCCACAGGCCGTCGACAAGGCGGTTCTCCCATTCGTGGGCGCCTTGTGCCAGGGGGGTGCCGTCGGCGTCGATGAGCACGGCCTTTATGCGCGTGGAGCCGAGCTCAATGCCGAGTATGGCACGCCCCGCGAGTATGGTTTCTTTTGCGTCTGCTGCCATGAATCACTTGTTGAGCGAGTAGTAGACTTCGTTGTAGCGCAGTTCTTTCTTGAACTCGGGCAGGGTGGTGTCGCGGTTGATGTGTACCATCTCGATGCCTGCCATTTCGGCGTAGTCCTCCCAGTACTCGGGTGTGATGCCGTAGGCGAAGCAGCTGTGGTGCGTGCCTCCGGCCATGATCCACGCTGCGGCGCCGGTGGCGAAGTCGGGCTGGGGAATCCACAGGGCCGAGGCCACGGGAAGCTTGGGCAGGGGCTTGCTCTTGATGCACTCAACGTCGTTGACTATCAGGCGGAAGCGCGAGCCGAGGTCGATGACGGTGGCCGTGATGCCGTCGCCGGGACGGGATGTGAACACCAGGCGGGCCGTCTGGGCCTTGCGGATGCCGATGCCGAGGAAGTGGACTTCCAGGCGCGGCTTCTCCTCGGCGATCATGGGGCACACCTCCAGCATGTGGGCCTGAAGGATGGCGCTGCGGTCGCCGTCGAAGTTGAGCGTGTAGTCTTCCAGGAAGGAGCAGCCGCCGAGACCCTGGTTCATCACCCACAGGGTGCGGTAGAGTGCGGCCGACTTCCAGTCGCCCTCGGCTCCGAAGCCGTAGCCCTCGGCCATGAGGCGCTGCGATGCGAGGCCGGGAATCTGGTCGAAGCCGGCGAAGTGCGGATCGTTGATGTCGTCGGTGCCGAGGTCGTCGAAGTTGGTGGTGAAAGCCTTGGCGCCGTGGGCCTTGAGGCATGCGCGGATGGCGATTTCGGCGCGGGCGGCGTTCCATACCGATTTGTAGGCTTCAGTGCCTGGCTTGCAGACGTCGCCCTCGCAGACGTACTCGCTGTGGTAGGTGGCGACGAGGGCGGCGGTGTCCTCGTCGGTGACCTTCTTCCAGTATTCCATCAGTTCGCTGACGGGGCAGTAGTCGACATGGTAGCCGAGCTGCATTTCGGCGCTGACCTTGTCGCCGTCGGTTACGGCCACGTTGTTCATCTGGTCGCCGAAGCGGAGCACGAGCAGGTCCTGGGCGTCGGCCCATGCGGCAGCCACGCGGCTCCACACGGCTATGCGGCCGAGGGTCCTGGCGTCCTTCCAGTAGCCTACCACCACCTTGCGGCGTACGCCGAGGCGGGCGCAGATGTGGCCGAACTCACGGTCGCCGTGGGCGCTCTGGTTGAGGTTCATGAAGTCCATGTCCATGGTGTCCCATGGAATTTCGGCGTTGTACTGGGTGTGGAGGTGGAGCAGGGGCTTGCGGAGCTGCTGGAGGCCGTGAATCCACATTTTGGCCGGCGAGAAGGTGTGCATCCATGTGATGATGCCGACGCAGGCCTTGGAGGCGTTGGCGTCGAGCATTACCTTCTCGATGTCGCGGGAAGACATCACGGTGCCTTTGTAGACGACCTTTATGGGCAGGAGTCCGGTGGCGTTGATGCCGTCGACCATTTCTTTGGAGTGCGATTCGACTATGCGGACGGGTTCTTCACCGTAGAGCATCTGTGCGCCGGTGACCCACCATATTTCAAGGTTTTCAAACATATCTGTTGGTCTTTTGGTCTAAGGTTTGGGGCTTAGATATTGGTGATTTTTGTTTTTATTTCTTATTTCTTCTGGCCGTAGTAGGCGTTGGGGCCGTGCTTGCGCGAGAAGTGCTTCTCTATGAGCAGCGGGTTCATCGTCAGCGAGGGGTTGAGAGTCTCGGCGATGTAGGCCATGCGGGCCACCTGCTCGAGCACGACGGCGTTGTGGACGGCGTCGGCGGGTGAGGTGCCCCACGCGAAAGGTCCGTGGTTCTTGACGAGTACGCCGGGAGTGTGCATGGGGTTGATGCCGGCGTCGGCGAAGCGGCGGACGATGACGTTGCCGGTCTCCAGCTCGTAGTCGCCTTTCACTTCGGCCTCGGTCATGTCGGCTGTGCAGGGCACGGCGTCGTGGAAGTAGTCGGCGTGGGTGGTGCCGATGTTCGGGATGTCGAGCCCGGCCTGCGCCCATGCTGTGGCGTAGGTGGAGTGGGTGTGGACCACACCGCCGGCTTCAGGCCACGCACGGTAGATGGCGAGGTGGGTGGGCGTGTCGCTGGAGGGGCGCAGGTCGCCCTCGACGACGCGTCCCGAGGCCAGGTCGACAACGACCATATCGGCCGGACGCATGTCGTCATAACTTACGCCGCTGGGCTTTATGACTACGAGACCGTGCTCGCGGTCTATGCCGGAGACGTTGCCCCAGGTGAATATCACGAGCCCGTGGCGCACAAGGTCGAGATTGGCCTTGCAGACTTTTTCTTTGAGTTCTTCGAGCATTTGTATTACCAGAAATAGATGTAGAAAGCTACTGTGATGGCGAGGATGATGCAGGTGTGGATGACATCCCACTTATCCCAGCTGGCGCGGGTGGCGGCGCGCTGCTCGGCCGTGGAGGTGCCGAACACGAGGCCCTGGATCTTCTGTTCGGACGGAGCTTTGGTGAAGAGCGACACCACCACGCCGACAGCGAGACAGAACACCAGCATCCAGCCGCAGAAGAACAGCCAGTTCTCGTCGAAGAAAACGCGCTGGAAGAGGCTTGCGTCGGGATTGCTTCCGGCGGCGATGCCTGCCGAGGTGTAGTAGATCTTGGCGCCGAGACGCGTCAGGCCGACGATGAGACCGCTGAGGAGGGCCCACATGCCGCCGAGGGCCGATGCGCGCTTCCAGAGTATGCCTATGAGGAATGCGGCGGCGATGCCCGGGGCGAGAACCGACTGCACGTCCTGGAGGTAGAGATAGAGGACGTCGCCGATGGAGCGCATCACGGGAATCCAGAGGATGCCGAGCACTACGATTACGACCGTGGCGGCCTGGCCGATGCGCACGAGCTTCTTGGGGTCGGTGTCGGGACGGAAACGCTGGTAGAAGTCGATGGTGAACAGCGCTGCCGACGAGTTGAACAGCGAAGCCAGCGAGCTCATGAGGGCTGCGAGGATGCCGCATACTATGAGGCCTTTGACACCCGCGGGGAGCAGTTTAGCCACGAGGGTGGGGAAGGCGGCGTCGCTGTTGGGCGTGCCGTCGGGCAGCAGCGGGAGGAAGTCGCCGGCGTTCTGATGGAGTGCGAAGGCTATCATGCCGGGAATGAGGAAGAGGAAGACGGGCAGCAGCTTGAGGTAGGCGCCGAAGATGGTGCCGCGGCGGCTTTCCTTCTCGTTCTTGCCGGAGAGTACGCGCTGGACGATGAACTGGTCGGTGCACCAGTACCAGAAGCCGATGACGGCGGAGCCTATGAGAGCGCCGAGCCAGGGATACTGCGGGTCGCCGTTGCTGCGGATAAGGTTCGTCATGGTGTCGCCGTACTCATTCACCTCGACAGAGGAGCAGATGCGCATCATTTCGTTCCAGCCGCCGAGTTCCTTAAGGCCGAGCACAAGGATGATGAGCGAGCCGAGGAGCAGTATGGGGGTCTGGAGCACGGAGGTGTAGAGCACGGACTTCATGCCGCCGAAGACGGTATAGAGCGCGGTGATGACGACGAGTCCTACGGCCGCGATCCAGAAGAAGTCGATGCCCCAGAGGGTGTCGATGCCGAATACCTGCTGGAAGACGAGGCCGCCGGCGTAGACGGTGACGGCAACCTTGGTGAGCACGTAGCTTATGAGCGAGATGGTGGCGAGGATGGTGCGGGACTGCGGGTTGAAACGTTTCTCGAGGAACTCGGGCATGGTGTAGACCATAGAGCGCGAGTAGAAGGGAACGAAGACCCAGCCGAGTATGAGAATCATCCATCCCTGGATTTCCCAGTGGGCCATCGCCATGCCTGAGGATGCGCCGGAGCCTGCGAGGCCGATAAGGTGTTCCGAGCCGATGTTTGAAGCGAAGATGGAGGCGCCTATGGCAATCCAGGTGGCGTCCTTGCCACCGAGAAAATAGTCAGCGGCGTTGTTCTGTTTCTGCCGCATGACCCAGATTATGATTCCTATGAGCGCCGCGCAAAAGAGCGCTATGACAATCCAGTCGGGTAAAGCCATTTGGTTTTAGGGTTTAAAGTTTATGGTTTAAGGTTTAGGGTTTACTTTGTCGAGAATGCGAAAATGGTGTGGCTGCGGTAGGTGTCGCCGGGACGCAGGAGTGTGGAGGGCCATTCAGGTTTGTTGGGAGAGTCGGGGTAGTGCTGCGTCTCGAGGCAGAGTCCTGCGTGCTGGACATAGTTTTTGTCCTGCTTGCCGCGAATGGTGCCGTCGAGGAAGTTTCCGCTGTAGAACTGTATGCCGGGCTCGTCGGTGTAGACCGTGAGTGTGATGCCGGTGGCGGGCGATGTGAGCACGGCGGCTGGGAGGGAGATGTCGCCGTCGGTGGCAAGCACCCAGTTGTGGTCGAAGCCGTTGCCGTTGGCAATCTGTTTGTAGTCGAACAGCTTCAGGTCGCGGCCTACGGCCTTGGGCGTGGTGAAGTCCATCGGAGTGCCGGCTACTGGGAGAATCTCCCCTGTCGTCATGTAGGTGCTGTCGACGGGAGTGAATGTGGCGGCGTTGATTTGCAGGACGTCGTCCTTGACTGTGCGCTCGGGGTCGCCGGAGAGGCAGAAGTAGGCGTGGTTTGTCATGTTGATGACGGTGGGCGCGTCGGTGGTGGCTGCGTAGGCTATGTCAAGCCGGTTGTCGCCGGTGAGGGTATAGGTGACGGTGGCGGTGACGTTGCCCGGGAAATTATTGTCGCCGTCGGGTGAGTGCATGGTGAGCACGAGGGTGCTGTCATTGGGCTGCTCGGCGTCGTAGACCTTGTATTGCCAGCCGTCGGGGCCGCCGTGGAGGCAGTGGCCGAAGTTGTTGACGGGGAGCTGAGTGGTGTCGCCGTCGATGACGAGGCGTCCGTGGTCGATACGGTTGGCGTAGCGGCCTATGGCGGCGCAGAAGTCGGTCTGGTTGTTTTCGGGAAGGTAGGCCTGTATGCTGTCGAATCCGAGCACGACGTCCTGCGGCTTGCCGTCGCGGTCGGGCACGACGAGCGAGACGATGCGTCCGCCGTAGTTGGTGATGCAGGCTTCCATTCCGTTGTCGTTGGCAAGTACGTAGAGTGCGGTGGGTTTGCCGTCGACGGTGGCTGCGAATTTATCCGGGTCGAGTCCCGAGAGAGTCTGTTTGTGGGTCTCGCTTCCGGCGCATGCCGTGATGGCGGCTGCGAGTGCCAGGTAAGCAAAGGAGTATGGTCTCATGATTATTTAAGATTTTGGTTTGTCATAGTGGTTTGTCATAGTTAATGATACGTCCGAGGGTTCGGCCGCACTCATTTCCGATGCCCAAAATTAGGAATAATTCTGCAATCGGAGTTTTGCAAATCGTTCTTTTTTCATATGCAGATGTATCAGAAACGGAAAAACTCATAAAAAAAGACCCTAAAACCGAACCATAAGCCCGGGTGTATTGTTAGCATATCAAAGAGAAGGCATTTTGCTGACGTTATTAAAAAGTCAAGGCTTGAACTCAGATTACCTTCTCTGCCCGCTATCTCTCCTCCGAGCTTTAGCGGGCTCTTTTATTATATGAAGTTATGAAGTATTGTGGTGTTTCGCGGCTATTTTTGTAAATTTGCAAAAAAATCGAGCGCATGAACACAGAACTCCATCCTATGCCCGGACTGCTGGCCCTCTCGCCGGTACTTGTCTTTGCCGGACTTTATCTTGGAATATCGATTGTGGCAGGCGATTTCTACGTCGTGCCGCTGTCGGTGTCGTTCGTCGCGGCGAGTGTGTGGGCTGTCGCCATAGGCCGTCGGCGCGACACACTGTCGATGCGCATCGCCGAATTCTCGCGTGCCGCCGGGTCGACCAACATCATAGGCATGATATGGATTTTCATCCTTGCCGGGGCGTTTGCCTCGCTGGCTTCGGCCGTTGGCGCGATTGAGGCAACGGTGAGCCTCGCGCTACGCTTTATTCCGAGCGATTTCATAATCCCCGGACTGTTTGTGGCCGCCTGCTTCATATCGCTGTCGGTGGGTACGTCGGTAGGTACGGTGGTGGCGCTTACGCCCCTGGCTGTAGAAATCGCAGGCGAAAGCGGCATGGCGGCGGCTCTTCCGGTGGCGGCACTACTGGGCGGCGCTTTCTTCGGCGACAATCTTTCGTTCATCTCGGACACTACAATCGCGGCGACGCGCTCGCAGGGAGTGCCGATGAATGCCAAGTTCAAGGCCAACTTCGCCATTGTGCTGCCGGCGGCGATAGTGACCCTGGCGACATATGTTGTTACGGGGTCGGGCGCTGCGGAATATGTGTCGGCCGAGAGTCAGCCCGTGATACTGGTAGTGCCTTATGTGGCAGTGATAGCGATGGCTCTTATGGGTTTGAATGTCAACGTAGTGCTTGTGACGGGCATCGTGCTGACTGCGGTGCTCGGAGCCGTAAGCGGTACGCCGGCATCGGCGATGGCAAAGGCGATGGGCGACGGCATAGACGGCATGGGCGACCTGATAGTGGTGACGCTCCTTGCGGCCGGAATGCTGGGGCTCATCAAGGCCTATGGCGGTATAGACTGGCTGCTGCGCGTGATGACGCGCGGTGTAAACGGTCCGCGCGGGGCCGGCCTGACGATGCTGCTGCTGGTGGGTGCTGTCAATGCCTGTACGGCGAACAACACGGTGGCGATAATAACGGTGGGGAGCATATCGCGCGACATCGCACGGCGTTTTCATGTCGATCCCGCCCGCGCGGCAAGCATCCTGGATACGGGTTCGTGCATAGTGCAGTGTCTTATCCCTTACGGCGCACAGACGCTGCTTGCCACCAGTCTGGCGGGCATCAGCCCGGTGGCTCCGTGGCCGTATCTGTATTATCCGTGGGCGCTGCTTGTGTGCGTGCTGGCCTATACGCTCGTGAAGCGCCCCGCAAGGAAATAACAATCATTTTGACCGACATTCGCCCGACAGATGTCAATTGTGTGCTTAATGACAACAAATATTAAGTGCCGGGAGGCGGATTTTTCTTAATTTTGCTGAGTCAAACGAGGATGTTGACTTTCATATACTTTTTTAACACCTTGAATAATGGATACCGGAGGAATGAGAAAAGCAATTATTGCTTTAATATGCCTTAATGTGTGGGTCGCGGCCACCGCATCGCACAACGCCACGCTGCCGTTTACGCGGAATGTCGTTGGTCCGATGGATTATACGCCGTGTACTTTTTCCGATTCTCAGAATCCGCATATCACCGGCGACGGGCATGAGCTGGCGCTTACCGTGGTGTTTGAGTCGGGGTTGCAGCATCTTGCCGATAAACCAGAGAGCTATATGTCGCAGCCCGGGTGCGTGCGAGAGTTTCTGGGCTCGCTGCCTTCGGCGTGGGATGACACGCGTCTGCTCTGGGGTGATCCGGGAGGATATGCCGCAATTGCGCGCCGTAGCGGCAGCCGATGGTATGTCGGCATCATAAACGGCACTGATGAACCTATGTGCATAGCGCCTGACTGGTCGAGAATTACGACAGAAAAGCCTGTGAGAATCACGGCCATAGACGGAGACAGGGGCCTGCGCGCCGTGAACCTCACGACATTGCCGGCGGAGGTGAAGCTGAGTCCTCGCGGCGGATGTGTCTTTGTTATAGAATAACCAATCAAAAAAACACAATATCATGAATAAAAACGCATTGTTCACCGCTGTTCTTGCTCTGGCCTCGCTGCCGGCCGTAGCTGAGGAACTGCCTTTGCCCGAGGGGCCGTATGAACCCACCTGGGAGAGCCTCCGGAAGTATGATTGTCCCGAATGGTTCCGCGACGCGAAGTTCGGAATATGGGCGCACTGGGGACCGCAGTGTGTCGAGGAGTCGGGCGACTGGAACGCCCGGTCGATATATCTCGAGGGAACCAAGCAATATAAAGAGCATCTGAAGAACTACGGGCATCCGTCGGAGTACGGATTCAAGGATGTGCTGCCCGACTTCAAGGCTGAGCACTGGAATCCCGATTCGCTTGTGAGCTTCTATAAATCGGTGGGAGCCAGGTACTTCATGGCTCTGGGCAACCATCACGACAATTTTGACCTGTGGGACAGCAAGTTCCAGCCGTGGAACTCGGTAGCCATAGGGCCGCACCGCGACCTGCTGGCCGGATGGGCCGCCGCGGCGCAGAAGTGCGGACTGCCTTTCGGAGTGAGCCTGCACGCCGACCATGCGTGGACGTGGTACGAGCCATCGCGCCGCTACGACCGCAGCGGCGACAAGGTTGCCGCCAACTATGACGGCTGGCTTACAAAGGAGGACGGCAAGGGCAAATGGTGGGAAGGACTCGACCCGCAGGACCTATATGTGCAGAACCATCCCTTCAGCAAGGGCAACTGGGCCGACTATATGATACATAATCAATGGGCGTGGGAAAACGGTGCAGACATACCGTCGGAAGAATTCCGGCAAAATTTCCTCAACCGCACGCTTGACGTGATAGAGCGTTACAAGCCGGATGTGCTTTATTTCGACGTGACTGTGGCGCCGTTCCACGGCATAGACAATACGGGTGAGAAAATAGCATCGGCGCTATACAACAGTTCGCTGTCCGTTCATGACGGTGAGCAGCGGGCCGTGATGACGTGCAAGATTCTGCCCGACTCGCTGCGTAAGGCTATGACCTGGGATGTGGAGCGCGGCGCGCCCAACCATATCATTCCTCTTCCGTGGCAGACCTGTACGTGTCTGGGCGACTGGCATTACAACAGGGAATTCTATGAGAAGGGATGGTACAAGAGTGCGGGACAGGTGGCCCGGATGCTTGTGGATGTGGTGAGCAAGAACGGCAACCTGCTGCTGAGTGTGCCGCTTCGCGCTGACGGCACATTCGACGAAAAGGAATATGCAATCCTGCTGGAGCTGCGCAAATGGATGCAGGCCAATGGAGAGGCCATATACTCGACGCGCCCGTGGAAGGTGTTCGGCGAAGGCCCGATAGCCGATGCCGACATAGCGATGAACGGCCCCGGCTTCAACGAGGGATCGTACAGCAATCCATCGGCCGATGAGATACGCTTCACGCAGACTCGCAGCCATCTGTATGCTACGGTGCTGCGCTGGCCGGATGCCGACGGGCCTCAGTCGGTAACAATCAGGTCGCTCGCCAAGGGGTCCAAGCTTTTTACCAAAGGTATAGGACGCGTAGAGCTGCTGGGTTATGGTCCGGTGCCTTTCAAACGTACAAAAGATGGCTTGATTGTGGAGCTTCCGTCGCAGCATGACGATGCCATAGCGCCGGTGCTGAAAATCAAGAAGTAAGTGGAAAAAGACACAGATCTCGCGGCAACGCTCGCCGACAGACTCCATGCAGGAGCAATACGGAGTCTGTGGGCGGGCGCGGCGCGGGATGTGATGCCGGCGGTGGAGCGCCTGTTGCGGCATGCGGACAGTGCGGACACCCGCACGGGATACAATGCGCTGTGGGTGCTCACGCATATGCCCCATGCAGGGCGGCCTGTGCTGAGGGCGCACCGGGGAGAACTCGTCGGGATGCTGCTGCGCTGCAACCATGACGGCAAGCGCCGGCTGCTGCTGACGCTGCTCGACAGCATGCCGACGGAACCGGAAGATGTGGATGGAGAATATCTGGATTACTGTCTTGCGGGAATCAATTCCACGGCGCCGTACGCCATCAGGGCTTTGTGCCTGAAGCAGGCGTACGAGCAGTGCCGCCACTATCCCGAACTGCTGAACGAACTGACGGAGGCGATAAGGCTGATGGAAACAGGCGAGCTGTCGCCGGGACTGAGGAGCGCGCGGAAAAATGTGCTGAAGAAGATTCCGTCAGTCTTTATCGAACTGCATCAGCTTGCCGATATTTGATATAAGTTTTTTGCTGTCCGGTAAAACGTTATAGGATACGATATACCAGATACCAACCTCCATATAAGCCCTATTCATCGGTGATTACCCGCCGGATGGCGGGTAAAATCCGGTTAGCCGCGGATTTAGGCGCACAGCGCCGTATCCGCGGTAGCTTCAGCAAATGGTATCAACCCGCCGGATGGCGGGTTGCACAGCCTCTGGCGGCCATAAAACATTCTGAAAATCTGACAATAAACCCGGACGTGGTGCAACCCGCCATCCGGCGGGTTGATGCGTTTGTGACGCTTCTTCCGCGAGTATGTCGCTCCCTACGGTCGCTCCTTAACTCGCGGCTAACCGGATTCAACCCGCGACGAGCGCGGGTTGTTCCCGTTTTATCGGACACTAATAATTTTAAACCGCATTGTACGGTTTGTGTGTCTGCGTAACAAGCTGAGATTCAGCTGCTAATTTTCGGACGCACGAGGCGTGCGTCCGTACAAGCGGAAGTTTTTAAACAGCCTCTAAGATTTTGTCAATCCGTAACTGTGGCTGACGGAAGGCCGCACTCAGAAGATCAGCCTTTTTCGAAGCGGGATTTGTCGGGGAAAAGGTTCGCTATAAAGGCTTTTGCCCGGATACGGTCCTCGTCGTTAGCGTATTCCGAATCGTTCAGACAGAAGAATGTCGGATTGTATCTTCTTAGCTTTTCGTATTGTTTCCGGTTGTCGATGTGGAGTCTGAACGAGGTGTGTTGTGAAACGTACTGAAGATGTCCTTGTTTTTCCTCCAGAGCCACATAGGAATAGAGATTGCGCTGGATGTCGTTGGCGGCACGCACATGGTTGGTCAGGGTGGAGTTTATTTCCTTGTCAAAGAGCTGCCGGGTGTGCTGATAGCTGCTTTTGAGGTAGGCATCGATATTGTGGTGGCCCTTGCCGGAATAGTATCTGCCGTATTTTCTTTCTACGAGCATGGCGGCATTGTGAATGATCTGTTTGTAGTTTCCCAGTGTTTTTTTTCGCACTTTTGTGCGATATAGAATGCCCCATTTCCTGAACGGCCGCCGGTTCATGCGTATTATCGGCAGAGAGTCCCCGGCGAAAAATGTACCGGGCGTTACGGGCTTGTTGAGGTACATATCGTCGTTGGCAAACAGAAAGTGTTCGGAGAGTCCCGGGATACGGTGCAGATGGTGTTCCAGAATGTTGGCGTTGAAGCATGGCCGGGCTTCTTCGGGGAGAATCTCGGAGTGGTCGACTATGCGGATTTTCGGGTGGGCGCAGTCAAGCCATTCGGGAATCTGATTGTCCGTTACGATGAATATGCGGTGTATCCAGGGCGCGTATTTCTCTATGGAGCGCAGACTGTATTTCAGTTCGTCGTTATCAACGTACCTGCCTTTGCAGTTTACGTCGGACACTGTCATTTTTCCGACGCAGGCGTCATGTTTTTTTATCCATTCCGGGTCGTTGCCGTTCACCCAGAGGTATACCAGGTCAATATCCATCATTCAGCCGTTTTGTGATTTCGGGGTAGTGTTTCAATATGGCGTTCAATGCCGCCGAATTGCGGTCCTCTTTTCCCTTGAAGTTGACCGCCTTCAGCGAGAGGGCCTTCGGCTTGTCCAGTCCGCGGGGTTTGTTGCGTCCGAACGGTACGGGAATCACGGGTAGGCCGTTGGCGACGGCGGCGGCCCAAAACCAGATGTCGTCGGTGCTTGGGGCGATAGCGGTGAACAGTTCAACGTCGAGCATGTCCTGCCGGAGGGAATGTGGCGGATAAAGCACTCCTCCCACACCTGTCTGCAATGTGGTGAAGCTTCGGTGAATCCTTTTGAAGAGGAAGTCGTACCAGCGGAATTTTTTCCAGTCACGATATGGCTTGCCTAGGATAATACGTTTTGCGCGGTGTGCAAGGACTGCATCCGGAATGAGGGAATGAAGTGCCAGCAGGTCGCGGAGCATGTGCCGGTGGTAGGCTACATCGTCGTCGACGGTGACAATCACTGCTTCGGGAAAATCGTTCAGCGCGGGTATCAGCTTGCGGTAAGAGCGTATGTCCCTGTCGTAGTTCCTTATTTCAAAAACGGGGTTCTCCAGGGATAGTCTTATCAAGCTGTCCGGAATACGGCCGCCCTCGAACTGCGAGAGGGTGAGGTACAGTACAAGCTGATCGGGTAGGACCGACCCATTGAGAAGGGAACGGATGGCTTTTTCGGCGTATGGAATCGCCTTTGGAAACGAGGTCATGGAAACGACGACCTGTTGTTCTCCCGTGTGTGTGTTCATCTGTCTCGAATTGCGTTATAGGTTTTCATCGTAATCCGACGTGTCCTCAATGTCGTTGAGATTGTACCGGCAGAAGTATTCGGGTTTTACGGACCGCTGGGTGCCGCTTGCTCTTCCTCGTGCCTGTTTTTCAATGAATTCCTCATAGGATTTCACTGCGTAGTGGTTGATGCGGATGACATCATGCAGGGGCTGGCGGTCTCGGAAATTCTTTGTTACGGTGTCGCCGTGTGAGTCGGCCGCCCTTCCCGAAATACATGCGGCTTCGTGGCAACCGATCATATTGAATACCAGACGTGGGTTGACAATGCTTTTTACGTGCCTGTTAAGAGGATTGTCCGGCACGGAATGGAATCTGAAGCGCTGCATTACTCCTCCGGGAGTTCTTTTGTCCATATTGCTGCTGCCGTAGACAAGCCAGTTGATTTCGACAGCCGGGCGGCCTTCGAAGCGTTTGAGAAATTCGGGGACAGTTTTGTCTGCAACGGGCACAATAAATTCGTCAAGGTCGATGAAGGCAATCCAGTTGAAGTCGAGACGGTGGCGGCGGAGGCAGTCGTCGTAGGCGGCGAGCTGCCGCCGATAGCCGGGGAAGGATATATATTCCACGGTTCCGGCGTCTATATATGGCCTCAGCACGGATTTTGTGTTGTCGGTGCTCCCGTTGTCGTATATGATGAATTTATCGACGCCTTTGCCGATATGCCATTCTATCCATTCTTTAAAATAGGTTCCTTCATCTTTGGCAATGGCGCAAACTGCCAGATTGCAGGCGGGGCGCGGTGCCTTGGCTGCCAATCGGCGTTTAAGCCTGACTGCGTTGGTAAGCCCGAAGCGCAGGATTCCGCGCCAACGGTTTCTTGCCATTTTATCGGGAATTACCCCTGCTATGATTTCTGCCAGAATCTTGTGCATGTTTTTTTACAAAAATAGAAATAATATGTCACAATTCAAAGGAGCATTTGTCGGGTAGAATAGAATCGAATGCTGCTTTCAGTTCTCCCATTACAGCGTCGTAGTTGCGGATGTGGATATTGTCGTTGATGCATATCAGCGCGTAGGTTTGATTGTAGATGGCTTTTATTGCCTCTCTGTGTCTGATTATCAGGGGGAACATACGTGTGTCGGCATACGTGTTGTATGGCTCGAAATTGCCGGCGCAGATTTGCCACATTCGGAACAGTTCGGGCGTATAGTCAGTGACTGCTCTGAATTTATTTGCCGATGTGGCCGTCAGTTCTGCGTCCGCCGCGTTCCATACCTGACGGAAGGTTTCTTTAAGATATGGTTGTGCATTGTGCGGCGTGCGCAGTGTTATGAACTTGTCGTATGGTCGAAGCAGACGGTTCCATATGGCCTTACTGCCATAGGACGGATGAAACCATTTGTCGTGAAATTCTTTCATCACTTCTTTCTTGCGGAAATGCCGGTTTATTATCCTGACGTTGTTCTTTATTCTTCTGTACCATTGTGACAGGGGGAGGTGGTATTTGAAAGCGGCGATGTCGCATGGCAGCCCGTTACGGAAGAATCGCTCCTTGCTTACGGGGCGTGTGATGAAGAAATCGTCGTTGAAGTAGACGAAGTGTTCGGAGAGTCCCGGTATGCGGTGCATATACCGTTCAATCACAACAGAGTTGAAGGTGGGAAGGAACTCCGGGGGTATTATGTCGCTGTGGCGCACGATGTGCAGGCGTGGATTGCCGGTGTCGAGCCAGTCGGGCAGCGTGCATTCGTCGGAAACCACCATATGTATGGTCCTGACCCACGGGGCGAAGCGGTCGACTCCGCGCAGCCAGTATCGCAGGAATCCGTTGTCGCGGAATCTGGCGTCGGAAACGCCGTTTCTCTCGTTTCCGGCATCGTTGACGTATCGGGCAAATTTTTTTTGCCATCCGGTATCGTTCATGTTGACCCATGTGAGTACAAAATCCACAGTCGGCTCCGGCTGTGAGGTGCTTTCGACATTGTGGTTATATGAATGTTTCGAGAGGCGGAAGCGATTGTGGGTCCACAGGTACAGCTCAGGGTTGCGGCTGATGGTGCTTTCCAGCAGGCGGTAATATTGCGCGGTCAGTCCGAAGCTGCCGGCGGATGGTCCGGTGGGATTGTCCATGTGTATGAATTCTACTTCGTAGTAGCCTCGTCTGATTCTATTTGTCTTCACAAACCAGGCGTCCATGTTGAAATGTGAGATGATTTTTTCCGTACCTGTCACAACCGGAATTTCATGATTCAAGAAATTCAGATAGAAACGAGCATCTCTTTTTTTAGGTGATTGGTCGGCTATGAAGCCAACGATACATACTTTGTGTTCTGACGCCATACGGCTGATGAATCTTGCGGTATGGCGCATCTCTACGTTAACGGCACCGTTGCGTGCTCTGCTTTCAAGCATGAGCCGGTCGATAGTCCTGTTGTTGAGTCTGCGGTATATCTGTGCGCACGTTGCTTCCGGGGCTATATGCAACGGTATGGATGACAGCCATTCCCAATTTGCGTAGTGGCCTAAATAGAGGGCTACGGACCGGCCCTTGAGCAGGACTTCGTTTATCATGTCGATGTTGATAAACTTTATATGGCGAACCATTTCGTCGCGGCTCATCGTCTGCATCTTGCAAATTTCGAGAATATTGTCTGCGAAATAGCGATAGAATTGTTTCTCAATATGTTTGATTTCCGCGTCGCTTTTTTCAGGAAAGCACTCTGAAAGATTGCGTGAGACGATTTTGCGCCGATAGCGCAGTACGTAGTAGATGAGAATATACAGGCCGAGAGAGACAGCAGGTATAACGCAAAACGGAATCCAGGCTACGGCTCTGAGTAAAAATTTTATGATACGGTACATAAAATAAACGTTATATAACAGAAGTGTTATCGTGTATCGCACCTGTGGTGTGTGAAGGAATCTGCCCGATATCATGGCAATCCATGTGGCGGCAAAACCACTCGTTGAGCTGTGTGCTGTTTCTGACAACTGAAATCACCCCGCGTCGTATGAGACTCCGGCAAAATGGTTCTTTTCGGATGGGCGGACAAGAGCATGTACGTAAGCCGCATGCTACCGGGATTGCAGCATCTATTGGCGAATCGGATATGCCGTGTCCCATGTAGCACCATGTGCCGAATTCATAGAGATGCTGTCGATCGGCTATATAGTCAATAATGAGAATCTGAACTTTGTCGAGCGCAGTTTCTGGAGTGCATTGTGAATACAGTCTTGTGTTGCCGGAGAAATGCCATGCCATCCGGTTGAGACGTTCCTCGTTAATTATGGGTGGAGTGACAAGGAACTTTACTTCAGGATGTGTATGCGCCAGCTTTGCAATGGCTTTAAGGTCATGGTTATCGTCTATTTCAGCTGCGATAAACAGCCGGTTATCGCCCCGGAAGTTCTCGATGACCGGATTGTGATAATCCTTCGCTGTGTCGGCAGGTGTCCGATAGATTGCTGCACGGCAGTTGATAGCGTAATCTTCTTTCGATGAAGCAGTCGCTTTTGACAGAATACGATAGAACCATTTGAATGCCATTGATGTCAGAACTTCGTGGTGTTGGCGTAAGTATACAGAAAAAGCGTGGATTCAAATCTGTCGCCCGTTCTACAACTGGAGGTTCTGACATTGCTCATCGGAGTTGAACGAGCAACGCAGAAGCCCACGCTTAGATATATGTAACACCACTTATGGCCCGATTCTACAAAGAATCTGCCATAGGCATGGATTACACACCACGAGGCATCCGGCATTGCCTTATTCCTGACTCCGATTGTGAAACTGTCAGATTTCCAGCCGTCAAGAATCAAGCGAAAGTCGACGCTTTGATTTATGTCTGCCTGATGCCGTTGTCCTCGGCATCAAGCACTGCAAAAGTAGAAATATTTAATGAAATTTCCAAATTATGAAACAGCCTCTTACTGATGTATCTTAAGAGGCTGTTTAAAGAGGCTGTTTGGTTACCATACTGTTATTTTAATATTCCTTTCGTTTTGTTGGTAGGCTGATTGTTTCAAGAAAAGTTACTTCGGCTTTGCATCTTTTGGGTGTCTTTCATCCGTTGTCACAGTCGTAGTTCGGAGCCCTTGATGTCTCCTCCATCGTAGTCATTGCTGCACGCCGGCATCGCTGCACAGGCGAAAATCACGAGTACTGCATAAAGCAGTTTTACAAGATGTTTTTTTCATATTGCTATGAATTTGTGTCGTGCGGCTCCCTGCAAGACGGATACATAGTGTTGAATTTATAAAGCGTGAGTGCCCAGGCCGGACGCTTGTCCCGGCATGGGAGATCCGAAAAGATATTACATTGAAGAAGAACGGACAACGCAGGGTATACGCATAATAATGTAACACCAAGTATGGCGGATTCCGTTAAGAATCTGCCACAGACATGAGTTTACACACTACGGGGGCATACGGCATTGCCTTATTCCTGACTCCAAATGTGAAACTGTCAGATTTCCAGTTGTCAAGAATCAAGTGAAAGTTGACGCTTTAGTTATGTTGTGCTATATGCCTATATTTGTGGCGCCAGCGTTGCAAAAGTATAAATAATATATGGAATATGCTATTATTTCAGCTCGGAGGGGTGCTTGAGGTAGTACTGATGGAGGATCTCCTCGATGTCGAAGTAGTAGCCGGGGTGCTGCTTGTCGGTGTGCTCGACTTCGATATAGTCGAAGTGTGGCTGTTCGTACTTGTGGTCCACGGCTTTTATTCCTTTCAGGTTGAGGAAGTCATATTCATGCTGCGGGGATACCACGATCCAGGCGTTGTCGCGGTCGAGTCCCGTGCCGCTGCTGGCGATGACGAGGAGCAGATGGTTGAGCTTGTTCTGCCAGATGCGTGCGAGGTTGGTGCTGCCTTTCTGCTCGTAGGCGAAGATGCGGTTGTTGAGCTGGCGGAGATTGACGGGGTCTTCCCTGACGGCCTGCTCGGTGTATTCGAGGACGCGTTCGCGCTCGGCTGGCGAGAGCTCTTTTTTGCTGAAAAGGGGAGCGAGGGCTTCAAGCTCTTCAGGGCGGTAGGTCTTGCGGTAGGGGTCGAAATCTTCCTGAAAGAGGGTGCCGTAGTAGAAGTACTGGTACTCCGTCGAGGTCATGGTGGTGTCGCTGCGCAGGAAGGCTTTGAGGAGAGTGGGGTAGTAGTATTGTGAATGCTCGTCGACGGAGGCCTGCTGTATGGCCTTGAGGTCGGGCTTGCCGAGCGCAGTGCGGGCGTTGCCTGTGGCGGCGTGGCCGAACATGGCGGATGAGGCGAGAATGGCGGAGAGTAGTATATTGCGAAGGATTTTCATGTAATCTTGGTTGAATGATTACAAATTTACGCAATATCGGCTCACGATGCCAATAAACAAACTTTTTTTAGTGCAGTTTTAGATTTTTTAAAAGAAATGCCGCTTATGGTGTGGGAATGTGGGAATTGAACCACCCGATGTTGCCGCGGAGCGATTTTTTGATGCGTTCGGCGCGGAGGGCGGCAGTCTGCGTGGGGTCGTCGCCCCATCGCAGGCAGTCTTTCTGCCATGCTTCGGAGAGGGGCAGCACGGTGCGGTCGATGTAGTCGTAGATTTCGGCAAGGCGCGACGGATAGACTTCGCTCCATACCGAGGCTACGGCGGAGCAGAATGCGGGGTAGCGGATGAGCTCACCTATCCAGTGCGGGGTGAATCCGTAATGGACTTTCATGCGGAAGGTGTAGTCGGTCTTGTCGCGGTTGTAGCACATGAGGTCCCATATCGGGCCGGCTATCCACTTTGCGTTGTTGGAGAGGTCCTTATGGAGATAAAAGCTGCCGTGGAAGCCGTCGGGATTGTCCATGACCTCCTGAAGGATAAAGTAGCGGGCAATGCTTTCGGCGTCGATATAGTTTTCCCATAAGCGGGATGACTTGTCGGGGGAATATATGGCGGCGTTGATGGCCTTGAATTCGTCGGTGAGCCAGTGCAGCTGTGCGTTGGAGAGGTCTTCCGGCGAGTGGTAGCGCAGTGTGAGGTTCCAGTTGTTGCCTTCCGGGACTACAATCTGACAGTCGTCGGAGTAGTTGTCAACCTCCACCAGCCAGCCTCCTTTTATGAGGTCGGGGTCGGTCTCGCCGTCTTTCTGTTCGTAGATGTTGACGCGGTTCTCGTCGATGCGTATTGTCTCGGTGAGGAAATACAGCCCGATGTAGTCGTTGTTGAGTATCACCTCGACGGGTCGGAAATCCGGCGACCAGGGCATATTCATCAGCCTGCCGAGCTGAAGGCCGGCCACGGTGGTCTCGATGGGTTTAAGGAGAGCCCAGTGTTTGTTTTGGGGCATGCCTAAAATCGGAGTTTTCTTGCCGAGTTTTATCTTGTAGGGCTTTTTTAGGCCTTTCCAGGAGGAGTGGCCGCGCCCGCGTATCTGCAAGGGGAGTGGGGCAGATGCGGAGCCGAGTGGCTCGATGTCGTCGCGGCCTGAGGTTTCAAGCCAGTAGGTTGCGTCGATGTACTCTGTCTTGGAAGTGACGGGCTTGCTGTCTTTCGTATCGATGTGCAGCACGGGCAAGGTGCCGGAGGGGGATACGTCGCTCTGTGGCGGCGTAATCGCGCCTGTGTCATCGTTGTGGCACGACAGGATGGCGACGGCGAGGATAAGGCAGATTGCTATGCGGACTGTCATTCTGCGGATTGGTTTATTCCAGCACCATATGGTACATGGTCTCGCCGGCGAAGGGGCGTTCGCCGACAACTTTGAAACCCAAGGAATCGTACAGTTTGCGTGCGCGGTGGTTGGTCTTGTCGACGAGCAGTCCGGGGCGCTTGCCGGAAAGGGCGGCACGTTCGACCGCAGCAGAAATGAGCTTTCCGGCGATGCCTTGTCCGCGAAATTCGGGGAAGACTGCCAGCGAGTCGAGATAGAACTCGTCGGGGGTGGTCTCTCCCGGTATGTCGTCGACGTTTCCGTCAACCGTCATGCCAATGCGCTCGGCTGCCTCTTTGAAGAAAATCCGGCGCATCGTCATGAGTCCGGCTCCGTCGTAGCACACGAGCAAGCCCATGACGCGGCCTTCGTCGTCGACGGCGGCGAGTGTGTTGCAGTAGCTGTATTGCGTGTCGTCCCGTCCGGCAAGGTCGGCGAAAAGCGCTTCAACCTCGGCGGGCGTGTGGTGCTCGCCAGCCAGTTCGCGGGCCAGTTCGTCGCCGATGGCCATGACGACAGCTTTGCCTATAAGGGGCGCATGGGCAGGGGTGGCGGGGATTATATTCATTTGGGGTGTGTTATTGCTTTATGAGTACTTTCTCTGTTTTGCCGTCGCAGACTTTGATGTAGGGCGCGCCGTGGACGGGGGTGTCTATGCGTACGCCATGTATGTCGTAGTAGCTGGTTGTACCGTCGGCGTCGGTGGTGATGCTGTCAATGCCTGTGGTCGTACTTTCTGAGGCAGGTGACTGCACCTCTGTCTGCGAAGTAGCTGCTTCGGCAGACTGATTGTCTATTGCCGTCGAGAAGCGGAAGAGGTAGTCTTTGGTCCTGTCGGGGTCGACGAGGAATGGGTCTTTAGCCTTGAATGTGCCGGCGATTGTGGTGCGGGGTGCCTCTTTGGCTGCAATGCCGGATACGGAGGGCGATTGTGGTACGAAGGTGACATCGGTCAGCATAGTGTAGCCGGTGCCGTTGTCGTCGGATGCCTCGATTGTGTGGAGAAGGGTCTCGCCGCCGTAGTTTTCTATCTCAAGGGTGTATGTGCCGGTAATCCAGCCTCCGTTGGCGGAACGAGCTGTTATGGCGCATTCGTGTTTGGTGATTGTGGGAGTGGGAATCGCGGATTTTACTTTTACGCGGATGGAGGCGGTTGCCGTGAGAGTTTGAGTCTTACTGATTACCAATGAGGAGTTGGCAGTAAGATTTATTTCCGAACCTGAAATTGCATTTTCGGGAATGGTGTAGCTTTCGCCCTCTGTTTTTACATCATCTACAAGTAGCTCGCAGGATGTGGCATTCTTTTTGTCGACTGTGATTTCTTGACCGGGACTCACCTCCGCACCGTTTTCCACATTGAATGTTGGAGTGGGACACGTGATGTCTTGATATGTCACAACAAGTGAGGTTAATCGCAAATTTTTAACCACGGTAATGGCTGTTTCTCTTACCGGATTTTCAAATGTGATTTTACCAAGTTCGACCGTACCGTCTTCGCACTGTACTGTCTCTGGACTGATGTTGTATTGATCTGTTGTCGCTGTATAGGTAAGAGAAAGAATTTCACTGGCCTCAATCATTTTGATATGAATTACATTGCCAGGGTAGAAGTAGTGACGATTGTTGCGTGTTTGAGGTACGCTATTTTCAGTATAATCAACCTTTATTTCGATATCTGGCACCTCGTAGCGTCCGGTTAGTCCGTAGTCACCATCGCTTAAGACCGTTAGCTTGAATGTCTTGACTTCAGCGGCTGCATGTATTGCAAGCATGCAGATCAATAGAAATGTGACAAATAGTTTTTTCATTATATGATTGTGTTATTTTTTGTAAAGGTACGTCTTATTGCACTGATACCAAATTTGTTAATGTTAAAAATGCCTAATTAGACTTGTGTGCCTAAGTTTGTGTCTTTAATCAAGCTGCACTTTCATATCCTTAGTGGCTGATAGAACGCCTTTTATGTCCTCGTAATATTTTATCGCATCTTGAAGCGGCGTGTCGTGCGGAACGGTGACTGCAATTCCGTTTATATTATTATATATGTACAGAATTTCGGAGCCGTATTGCTTTGCGGCCCTTAGCAGAGCTTCATTGCCGACCTCGGGGTCATAGTATATGATTAGGTTCTCATGGGCGACATTATGCGGAGCCGTCTTTGCGACAGAACACGAGGCGAGCAGTGAAGCGGCAAGCAAGATGAATATCTTAAATATCTGCATGAAGTTGTAATATGTATTCTGAAAATGTTTAAATTTTAAACAGATGCAAAGGTAGCGATTTTTCGCTAAATATTAGAGCGTTAACAGAAGAATAATGTCGTTTGTCATTAATAGTCGTACAAATAACTGCAGAAAATATTTGCACAATTCAAAAAAACTCCCTACCTTTGCATCGCAAAAGCAAAAAGGTGCCATAGCTCAGTTGGTAGAGCAAAGGACTGAAAATCCTTGTGTCCCCGGTTCGATTCCTGGTGGCACCACAACCTAAAGCCGAAGGGCGATGCAAAACACTGAATATCAGAGATGTTTGGTGTTTTGTGCATTTATGGGGTTGTGCAAATCATTCATTCGCCACCAATTCGGCGTGTGAGCATGGCGAGATATTGGCGACCTCCAAGTTGAATTTTAGCTGGGTCGCCACGTCTGACAATTGGAATCTCATACTAATTTAGTATCTTTGTGGTCGGGTTGGCGAAATCCAATCCACGACATTTTGAGAATAAGAAGCGATATGCTCTCTTGAAGGTTCAGAACGTAGGAAATTCAAGACGCGGCACAAGGATGGCGTAGTGGTTTTCATGTATATAGCGTGGGCTGCTATACTAAATTCGTGTATTAGGTGTCCTACGGTCTTCGACTTAGAATGTTGCATTGGTAGTCTGCCCTTCTGCATTTAGTAATCTGCCCTATGAGGACTTATGGGCAAAAGAAAGATAACAATGGAAATGAGATTCTGTCAGAGCTGCGGAATGCCGCTTACAAATGAAATCCTCGGTACGAATGCCGACGGTTCAACCAATGAGGATTACTGCGTTTACTGCTACAAGGACGGCAAGTTTGCGCAGGATATGACAATGGAGCAGATGATTGACCACTGCGCGCAGTTCACGGATGAAATCAACAAGCAATCGGGACAGAATCTGACAAAAGAACAGGCAAAAGAAATGATGCGCCAGTTCTTTCCACATCTCAAACGCTGGAAAAACTGATTTTATGAGTAACGAAATTCTTTATATGCTTCTGCCGGACTATGCGGCGCATGAGGTGGTGTATCTCGCACAGGCGATAGCCTCCGATGAATATGCGTTGAAAGAGAATCCTAAATACGTCAACAAGGTTGTCGCTCCGACCATGGAGCCTGTCAAATCCATCGGCGGCTTCCGTACCTTGCCCGATTATTCGTTTGACACGATGCCTGATGATTATGCTGCATTGGTGCTTATCGGCGGATTCGGTTGGGCTACACCGGTTGCGGAACAGGTCGTGCCGATAGTCCGAAAAGCCATTGAGGGAGGTAAGACAGTAGGCGCTATCTGCAACGGGGCTTCGTTTATGGCAAAATGCGGGCTCCTTAATGCCGTCAGACACACCGGAAACGGCCTGGAGCAGCTGAAATCGTGGGGAGGTGAGAAATACACCAATCCTGACGGCTATGTCCACGCACAGGCGATAAGTGATAAAAATATCGTGACAGCCAATGGCTCCGCCACTCTCGAATTTGCGAAAGAGCTTCTTCTGCTGCTTGAGAATGACACGCCGGAACGGATAGAAATGTACTACCAGTTCAACAAACAGGGGTTCTGTAATCTTTTCCCTCTTTGAGCTCAGTAAAACCATGAAAGCTATAGAGTCAAACACTGAATTAATAGCGGCTTGCGGCCTTTATTGCGGTGCGTGTCGGAAATATCTTTCGGATAAATGTCCCGGATGCCATGATAATGAAAAGGCTACCTGGTGCAAGATAAGGTCTTGTACTAAAGGTAATGGTTATCATTCTTGTGCCGAATGTCGTGAGAATGTAGCTGAGTGTAAGATATATTCCAATCTTATGGGTAAGATATTCGCCTTCATTTTCAAATCAGACCGTCCGGCTTGCATCCGCTATGTCAGGGAGCATGGAGAACAGGCTTTCGCCGAGGAAATGACAAGGCGTAAGTGTCAGACAATGAAAAGAAAATAAAACTATGTTTATCGCAATTCTAACATATAAGAAACCGTTGAGCGAGGTTGACAGATTCCTTGCCGCACACCGTGAATATCTCGCCGAGCATTATGCCGTTGGAGATTTCATCGCCTCAGGACCACAGAGACCGCGTGTGGGCGGAGTGATTATGATTAAGGCTGAAAACCGCCCGGTAGTGGACGCCATCATTGCAAAAGACCCGTTCAACATCAACGGCATCGCCGATTATCAGATTGTAGAATTCACTCCGACAATGTTCTGCGATGATATTCTCAAAACTATTCTCTGATTATGCCATACATATCAATAGAAAGTGGCAAACTGACAGCTGAACAGAAACGGCAGCTCATAGAACGGCTTACGGCCACTGCTTCCGAGATAACTCATATTCCGGAGCAGTTTTTCACTGTCACCATCAAGGAACTGCCTGACGAGAATTTCGGCATAGGCGGCAAGTCAATCGACGAGATAAAACGCAACTACAGACCATGAGCCTGACATTACGCCCATATCAACCTTCGGATGCCGCTGTGATTACCTCGTGGCTTAAAAGCGAGTATCTAATGCGCCAGTGGTGTGCCGACAGGTATGAACGTTACCCGGTCACGCCCGAAGATATGAACACATATCACGCGAGATACATTGACGGACAATGTTCTCGCGCCCTGACAATGACGGATGGCGACGACATTGTCGGGTACATCACCTTGCGCACTCCGGCAGCTAATCCGGAGGAGCGACGGCTGGGATTTGTCATCGTTGATGATTCAAAACGTGGTCGAGGTATAGGGAAGTCTCTTGTTACAATGGCAGTCAAATATGCCTTTGAAACGCTTGGAGCTACAAAAGTGTCGCTCGGTGTCTTTGAAAATAATCCATCTGCCATTAATTGCTATGAGGCCGCCGGTTTTCATCGCGTATCACTACCAGAAACCGAGAGTTACGAATGTCTGGGCGAAATGTGGAATTGCATCGAAATGGAATTATTATCATGAGTCAAAGTCGTCTTAAGGATATGACTCTGGAAGAACTGTGGGAGCTTTTTCCGATAACTCTGTCTGCACATAATCCCGATTGGCCGGAATGGGCGAATGAAGAGATACTGGAGCTTTCAGCATTGCTGAGGGATTATAGTCCGATTATCAATCATATCGGTAGCACAGCTATTCCGAATATTCAGGCAAAACCGATAATTGATATTCTTGTCGAGATTGAGCACCATAATGATTGGCAACAGGTCCGTGAAGCGATGGAAGAGGCAGGATACATCTGCATGTCTGTATCTGACATCCGCATGAGTTTCAACAAGGGCTACACACCCTACGGCTATGCCGACAAAGTCTTTCACATTCATTTTCACACCGTTGGCGACAATGACGAGATTTATTTCCGCGACTACCTTATTGCAAATCCAGGTATAGCCAAGGAATATGAAAAGTTGAAGTTATCCCTGCTTCCGGAATATATAAATAACCGCGACGGATATACGGATGCCAAAGGGGAGTTTGTGCGGCATGTGATAGACTTGGCAAAACAGGAGAAGTGATGAAAGTCGTCAGGCCGAGAGAGGAGTTGCGCCAGTATGTACGCTATTATTGGATTCTTGACAGCGATAAACCGTTCAGTGTCCTGACGTTTCCTATCGGTTGCCCCCAGATTATATTTCACCGCAAATCGCCTTTGTATATACCGGAAATAGGGCGGCGCCAAAATCCGGTCACAATCAGCGGACAAGTGAATTTTCCGGCACACATTCAGTCCGACGGGAATCTGGACATGATAGTGGCGGTGTTCTATCCGCATACCGTAGGAATGTTTATCGACACACCTCCTTCGACGTTTTATAACCTTGAAATCAACGGTTACGATATCGGAAACCGGGCGTTGGACGAAACTGCTGCAAAAATCCTGCAAGCCCGGAACGGAGAGGAGTCCATTGCCATTCTTGAGAAATGGCTTATGACAAAGATAAATCCGACATTGAATCTAAGGAGGATAGCAAGCTCCATACACACTCTTTTGCGCTCTCCGTCTGTCGCGGTCAACACTCTTGCCGACGGTGCATGTCTGAGCCGGAAGCAATATGAACGGATATTTCGTGAACAGGTGGGCATGAACCCAAAAGAATATGCCCGTGTGGCCCGATTTCAGAAAGCAATGTGGATGTTGCAGTGCGGCTCTTGTGACTTTGCCGATATTTCCGCCGAATGTGGTTACGCCGACCAGTCTCATCTAATCCGTGAGTTCAGGGCGATGAGCAGCTATACCCCCAAGTCGCTCCTCAATCATTGTAAGCCATATTCCGACCTGTTTACGACGCCAACGGCATAATGTCCCTTTTATTCTATCAGCCGTAAAAACCGTTACGTAATTTTGCATCAAAAAAAATGATGCAAGAAGTAGATCCGGCGCACACATCACGCGCCTATGCATTTGATATGTGGATGAAGGCTCCGATGCCGATGGTAACCTTGATTAAGACCCTTGATGTGTCCCGGTTAAGGCGCCTCAGCCGGAGATACGGACTGAAATTCAATATGCTGATGTGCTGGTGCATCGGCAAAGCCGCTTCCAGGATAAAGGAATTCTACATGCTTCCGGTCGGTGGGAAGCTGATGCAATACGATTCAATCGCGGTCAATACGATTGTCGCTGATTGCAAGGGAGAGGTGAGCTCGTGTGACATACCTTTCAGCGATGACCTGTCAAGATTCAATGACGATTATCTCCGTTTGACGCGTGAGGTTGCAGACTCGTGCGAGAATCATGACATCACGGACAGCATGGTAATCGGCACTTCGGCATTGGCACAATATGACATTGACGGAGCTATAGGGATGTACAGCGGCGTATTCAACAATCCATTTATGATATGGGGACGCTACCGCAGAAATTGGTTCAGGACATACCTGACGGTATCCTTTCAATTCCATCACACGCAGATGGACGGAGCTCAGGCTGCGCGTTTTCTGTGCAGCCTTCAGGAAGAAATATCAGAACAGCCTCTTAGTCTATGATATGTGTCGGGCTGTCACATATTTCACTTCTCAATGAAGAACAGTTCGGAAAGTACATACGTTTAATAGAAGTATCTAAATTCATAAAAATGTTTCCCATAAAAAGAATAGTTATATTTACGCTTCTATCAATTTGTGTTATGACTACTAAGGCAAAACAATCCTATATTTTCCTTGCTCCCGGAGTAGAGGAAATCGAGGCTATGGCGACAATCGATGCTTTGCGTAGGGCTGATGTTCCGGTTGTGGCAGTCGCCGTTGATACGACGCTACAAATTAAGGGTGCCACCGGACAGACAATAGTTGCCGATTCCCTCATATCTGATATCGACATCAGTGCCGCTGACTGGCTTATCGTGCCCGGAGGGGTCCCCGGGGCACCGAATCTTCACGCCTCAAAGAGAGTCTCCGAGATGTTGCTTGCCCATTATCGTAAAGGCGGCCGCATTGCATCGATATGTGCAGGGCCGGCGGTGGTGCTTGCTCCATTAGGAATCCTCGAAGGCAAAAAGGCAACATGTTATCCCGGCTTAGGCGGGCAGATCAATAGCGGAGGCGGTGAGTACGTAGAGGAAAAAGTAGTGGTGGCGCCGAATCTGATTACCTCGGAGGGACCCGGAACGACATTGCCTTTTGCCATTGAAATCATACGCCAGACAAAAGGAGACGAAACGGCGAAAGATATCGCTGCCTCCATGATTGTCAGCTTGTAAATGGCATTGATATTTTGTATATTTGCATCGGATTGCGAATCACAATGTATAATGATTGAAACAGAAAGACTCCTTCTCCGGCCGTGGCGTGAAACCGATGCCGAGGCTTTGTTCAGGTATGCTGGCGATCCGGATGTCGGCCCGGTTGCCGGCTGGACGCCACACACATCCGTCGAGTATAGCCTTGAAATAATCAGGACCGTGTTTGCTGTCCCTGAGGTATATGCTGTCGTGCTTAAAGACACAGGCGAAGCTGTCGGCTGTTGCGGAGCGATGACCTCGAATGTTCCGCATACCGCAGAACTGAACCGGAGCGAGGCAGAGATCGGCTATTGGATCGGCAAGCCTTACTGGGGGCACGGCCTTATTCCGGAAGCGGTCAATGCGCTGCTGTCGAGGTGCTTCAACGAACTGGGACTTCATACCGTGTGGTGTGGATATTATGACGGGAACACCAAATCAAAAAGGGTGATTGAGAAATGCGGTTTCAGATTCCACCACACCAACCATGATGCATTATCGCCCGTCGGCGACATCCGTACCGAGCATTTCTACACAATGACGAAAGAAGACTATCAAGACAGGTTTAAGCAATCAGAATGACGGAGTTATTTGCATATTTGAAGGACGGCCGTATTTCCGACATTATCGGAGCATTAAAATGCATATATGGAAAGGATGCTCTGTCAACGCTGGATGTGCATACGAAGCTGACAGCGTTATGTCTGACTCTTGGCCTGGATTTTAATGAGTTCGACAGACTGATTGTCGAGAATTCTCCGGTGCTTCGACCGGTAAAAGGCATTGCCTTTGAAGTGGCTTTCCAGCGGATTCTTGAGAGTGTCCGTGTTCCGGTACAGGATGTAGGAGGCGACGGGGATGTTGATCTCATAATCAACGGGCATCATGCTCAACTCAAAACGCCCAACTTAGGTGGCTGCAAGGGGGACGTGCTGGAATACAAGACTCATAAGACTCACGGCGCAAAGTCGGAAAAAGAATCACTGTCGTATTATCACAGCATCGAATCTTTTGCCGATTTTTTCGTGGGGCTGATCTCCTATCGTCCGTTCAGGGTGTTTGTCGTGCCCAAGGACATGCTTGAGCGCGTACAAAAAGACAGTTCACGAATAAAAAGTCCGTTCAAATTAAATGCTTCCGGCAGTTGCTATGTAAACCGCTTCGATCTCCTTGGCGTGAATCTGGACAACGCCGATTTTTCTTCCATTTATGCCACGGACGACGACGAACTGTTGCCTTTGACAAGCAGGGCGACGGGCCTGAAAACGGAGATTATAGTAGACACAATCCTTAGGGAATGTAATTTCCGCATATGGGACATGTCGATACGAGGTTTTGCGCGTGAGATAGCACTGAAAAAGGAGTTGCGCGCCGCCGGCATTCCGTTTGTAGGAAATCCTGCCACTGTCAGGCCCGAGCGTGGGGATAAAAGCGATCTGGCCGTGCTGAATGACCGTTCTCGGTCTCATTTTATTCAGGTGAAAGGCTGTTCTGTCAATAACTGCCGTTTTGACGGCGACATGAAGATTGCCACAGAGACGCAGCTCACACGGGGTAGGGTGAATGATCATCCTACGCAAAGCCGACTGTATCTGGCCTCAGATTTCGATTATCTGGCCTTGTGCATCGACCCTCCCATTTCCAACCGGATAGGACTCGGCGCCGGATGGGCGTTCTGCCTGATCCCGTCGTCGGAGCTGCGGCGTCATGCAAAATATGGCAACAGATACGCCTCCATGCAGACGTTTTCCAAAAACGATATCTTGAGATTCAGGGTTGGTTGCAGAGGTCTAATACAGGCTCTGCTTGAGTCCTGACTTCGTAGTTGGTGATTATCAGCTCGTTGCCCAGCTGCCGACTTTCTCCTTTTTTGTTGGCCGAGCAATACAGCCATTGGAGTGGGTAAATATTGGCCCATGCGTAGAGTCTGCGCACTTCCGGAACATCGTCATAAGAGACGCAGAATTTATGCGGAGTCGTTCTCAGCACTTCCGCCAGCCTGATGTGGTCCTCTAATACGAACGATTTGGTATAGGCTCTTTTCTGGTCCGTGGCATAGTAGGGCGGATCGAGGTACATCATTACATCATGGCCGTTGGCCGGCAAGTTGATTATCTCCTCAAAATCACGGTTGCATATCGTCACCCCCCGCAGCTTCTCCCGAATGGCGGTGATGAACGCGCCCCAGTTCTGTGGGGGAGAGCTTTTGCCCTCCTTGTAGCCCCATGCCGGCGCGTTGACGATGCCGCAGTAAGATGTCCTGTTCAGGTAGTACGTGCGGTATACCTTTTCATAAAAATCCTCCGGCACGTAGTTCTTGATCTGCGCGTGGCGCTCCCTGTTGGCAACCTCGGTCTTCAGGCGATCGATTATTCTGTCCGCCAATTCGGCGTCGGCAAAGGCTCGGTACATGTCTATGATGTCCGTGTCCAGGTCGTTGATGATATTATGTTCCGCTTTAGGCTTGGCAAAGAAAATGCTTCCGCCTCCGACAAACGGCTCCCGGTACTCGTTGTGGGCGACGTCGGCGAGGAAAGGCAGGATGTACTTGGCGGCGTAAAATTTGCCGCCGGGGTATCGGAACGGAGATTTTACGTAATCCCTGGATTTGGTATAAGGCCTGAGTACGTACATGTCAGTTCTCGAACATGGCCTGGTCGCCGATGGTGTTAATCCTGAAGTTTGCAATAATCAGTTCGTCGCCGTTCTTCCGTTCTCCGTTTTGAACAGCGGAATTATCCACTCTGTAAGTGAATTGCATCTTGTATAGGTTGGCCCATGCGTATAGCTCGCGTATCTCTGGCGCATCCTCGTAGGTGAGGAAGAAGTCGTGGGGCGTCCGGCGCAGACATTCGGCGAGCCTGAGGTGGTCCTCCTCGTTGAAGCCGTATCGGTAGTGCTTTTTCTTTGTTGGTCTGTAATAAGGCGGATCCACAAAAATCAGTACATTGTTCCCTCTGGGAGCCTGCCTTATGACGTCTTCGAAATCCGTGTTCAGCAATTCCGCACCTTCCAGAAACCGGCCGCATGGCCGGATTCGTTCCTCCCACCGGTGAGGAGGAAGGCTGCGCTTGTCCCTGTAGCCCCAGGCCGGCGACGATAGTTTGCCGCTGAACGATGTCCTGTTAAGGTAATAATATTTGAACGCGATATCCAGATCGCTTTGCGGAACCAGTTCCAGCACTTCTTTCCATCTTTCCGGGCTGGCAGTTTCATCCTTCACGCGTTCTATCAGCCTTTCCCTGAGTTCCGGGTTCTGCATTACGCGGTAGGTGGTTATAAGCTCCGAATCAATGTCGTTAAGAATATTGAATTCTGATTTTGGCTTTGAAAAAAACACGCTTCCACCTCCGACGAAAGGCTCGCGGTATTCATCGTATTCTTTGTTAAGCCAGAACGGCGCCAGCAGATTCAATGCATAGAATTTCCCTCCGGGATAGCGGAAAGGGATGGGTTTTCGCTTGACTTTTACTGGAAAATATGATAATACCGGCATTCTATTTCTGGCAGTACGTTGGTTTATATCTTAGTTCCTGCGGGAGGCTTTGCTAATTCGAGTACAAAGTTAATGAAACATTTTTTGATTAAGGGACAACCTCATTGTTTTTTTCGCGGTGCTATTATTTGGGAAGTTGGAGAATATTCAGTAATTTTGTGATTAATTGGATGAAATACCGTTTTTGCTAAAGGAGCCGATATGGACGTTAATGATAAAAATGCCGTTCCGGGAGCGCCGGCACGGCAGATGACCCCGGAGCAGGAGGATGCAATGGTTCAGGCCGCCTTCGATGAGGTGCTGCAGGGTTATCTGCGCAGCAATCACCGTAAGAAGGTCGAGATGATAGAACGGGCTTTCCGTTTCGCAAAAGAAGCCCACAAGGGAGTGCGTCGACGCTCCGGAGAGCCGTACATATTGCATCCTATCGCGGTGGCGCGCATTGCCAGTCAGGAAATAGGACTGGGGTCGACGTCGATATGCGCAGCCTTGCTGCATGATGTTGTGGAGGATACGGACTATACGGTAGAGGATATCGAGCACGCTTTTGGACATAAGGTGGCCCAGATAGTAGAGGGGCTGACTAAAATATCCGGCGGCATATTCGGCGACAAGGCGTCAGCGCAGGCTGAGAATTTCCGCAAGCTGTTGCTGACTATGAGCGAGGATATACGGGTTGTGCTGATTAAGATGGCCGACCGCCTCCACAATATGCGCACCCTGGGCGCCCAGCCGCCTCATAAGCAATACAAGATAGCCGGCGAGACTTTATATATATACGCGCCCCTCGCCCATCGTCTCGGCCTGTTTGCCATCAAGACCGAGCTTGAGGACCTGAGCTTCAAATACGAACATCCGGCCGAATACCGTAATATAAAGGCCAAGATTGCAGAAACTGAGCAGAGACGCCACGAAGCCTATTCCGACTTCGCCGCGCCTATCCGTGAAAGACTCGACGCCATGGGCCTGAAATATGAGGCGCGCGACCGCGTGAAAAGTGTATACAGCATCTGGCGTAAGATGGAAACAAAGCGAATCCCCTTTGAGGAGGTCTACGATTTGTACGCCATGCGCATAGTCTTCGATTGTGAGGACCCTGCCCGCGAGAAAGCCATATGCTGGAATATTTATTCGGCAATAACCGACATTTATAGGCTGCATCCGGAACGCACACGCGACTGGATCGTCACGCCAAAGGCCAACGGTTATCGCGCGCTGCACCTTACAGTGATGGGTCCTGACGGCAACTGGGTGGAAGTGCAGATACGTTCGCGCCGCATGGACGAGATAGCCGAGAAAGGCTTCGCCGCCCACTGGAGGTATAAGATCGGCGAGGGCGACGAGGAAAGCGAACTGAACGCCTGGCTGCGTACCATCAAGGATATACTCGAAAATCCCGAGCCGTCGGCCATTGATTTTCTTGATACTCTCAAGCTCAACCTGTTCGCGTCGGAGATAGTCGTCTTCACGCCTAAAGGCGAGCTTGTCACGCTCCCGGCCGGAGCCAGCGTACTCGACCTCGCGTTTGAACTGCACACGGAGCTCGGCATGCATTGCATAGCCGGCAAGGTGAACCACAAGCTCGTGCCGTTGAATCACCGTCTTAACAGCGGAGACCAGGTGGAGGTGCTGACGTCGAAGAGCCAGACACCGCAACCCGAGTGGGACGGCTTCCTGGTTACGGCCAAGGCCAAGACACGATTGCGCGCCGCCATGCGCAAAACCCGGCAGCCGCTTATTGCCAGAGGCCGTGAGATTCTTGACGGCTGGTTTGCCGACAATGGCATATCTCCGTCGCCTGCGGTGCTGTCGAAAATTCTCGGCACATACCATGCTGCGAATGCCGATGACCTCTATTATCAGCTCGGCGCGGACGAGATTGTGCTCGGTGACTTTCTTGTCGAGACTCTGCGAAAGCAGGAAGGGAAAAATTCCACCGGTCTGTTCAGCCGCATTCTGCGTCTCGGAAAGAATAAGCCCTCGGCAGATTCCGTCGAAAAACCGGTTGAACACGGAACGGGTGTTGCCCTGCCGGTCGTTGTGAAGTCGCCTGGTAAAGTCAATCCTAAGGAAACTTATGTGCTGCACGTGGATGAGGACGGAAGCGCCAACTTCCGGCTCTGCGATTGCTGCCGTCCTATACCGGGCGACGATGTCATGGGCTTTATTGCCGACGACGGCATTGTAGAGCTGCACGCCCTCACGTGCGAGCGTGCAGCCGTACTGAAATCGGCATATGGGCCGCGTATTGTTGCCACGCGATGGGACAATCCGCGTATCCGCTTCATGGTTCATGTCCGCATAGAGGGCATTGACCGTCACGGCATACTTCAGGAACTTATTTATATGATTTCCACACATATGGCTATAGATATACGTCGACTTGAGATTGAGGCGACATCCAATGTGTTCCATTGCGACCTCTGGGTGCGTATCGCCGATGCCGGCATAGCCTCCGATCTTTGTCGCCGTGTGCTTGCTATTGATGGTGTTCAGAGTGCAACCCGCATAAAATGAATATGACGAAACTATTCTCACGCAACCGGGTGATATGGCAGGCCACATTGGCCGCCATTACGGTAGTGCTTGTGATGCTATGCTTTCCTCAGGCCGATACTACGTATTATAAATATGAGGAGGGACGGCCGTGGAACTATTCCAAGCTGATTGCGCCGTTTGATATTCCGGTGCATCCGGATTCGGCCACCTTACGCCGTATGCGTGATACGCTTGATGCCCATTTCGTGCCTGTGTACCGCATAAATCAGCTCCTTGTCGACAGCATAGTGCATGCTCTGCCGCAGGGGGCGCACCGTCAGGCCACAGCCTCGCGGCTGCGGCGCATATATGCCTCGGGAGTTGTGGACAGCGAGACACGCCACAGCATCGCTGCAGGGAGGCTGCCGCGGGTACGCATTCTTGACAAGAATGTATTGAGCGAGATGAGTACTTCCGCTTTCTCGTCGCCTGCCGATATTTATCTCCGTCTTGACTCCACTGCCGCCGATTCCTCCACGCGGCAATATCTTGCCATGGCGCTCCCGGCTTTGCTGCGGCCCAACGTCGTGTATGATTCTGTCGAGAGCAGCCGCCACTACGATTATGATTATCTTACGCTTACGGCTGACCGCGGAGTCATTCAGCAGGGGCAGACCATCGTGGACAAAGGGACTGTAATCACGCCGCAGGACTTTACCAATCTGCAGACCTACGAGAGTATGGTCCACGATCAGGTGCGGGGCACGGCATCATCCGACACTCTCATGCTCCTCGGACGCCTGTTTTACGTAGCTCTGCTGATTGCAATGCTCGTGTGCTACTATCATTTCTTCTGTCCGGCTGTGTCGGATAATCCCCGGGCCTATATATTCGTGATGGCTCTGGTATTTATATTTTTCATGCTTTCGGCCTTAATGGAGCGAAACGTCGCTATGGGCATATATCTCGTGCCGATGGCTATCACGGCCGTACTGATGCAGACATTCTTCGACGGGCGTACGGCTCTTGTGACCTCGTTCGTCATCATTGTCCTGTGCGGAGCCCTGGCATCGTTCCCTCTTGAATACATCTTTCTTCAGGCGGCCGCGGCTTCGGCTGCCGTATATTCGCTGCGTGAAGTCACGCAGCGCTCTCAGATGTTGCGCGCATCGGCGTTTGTAGGAATTGTGAGTATAGCGGCGTATCCTACCGTCGAGCTTATGTTCAACGGCTCGTTCGACGGATGGTCGTGGCGTATGTTTATCTTCCTCTGTTGCAGCGCGGCGCTGGTTCAGCTCGCCTATGTGCTGATGTTCGCCGCCGAACGCCTCTTCGGTTTTGTCAGCAAAATTACGCTTGTGGAGCTGGCAGATACCAACAATCCTTTGCTCCGTCGGCTGAGCGACGAGTGCCCGGGTACCTTCCAGCATTCCTTAGCGGTGTCGAATCTTGCGTCCGACGCGTCGCGCCTCATCGGTGCTGACACTATGCTCGTTCGCGCCGGAGCCATGTACCACGACATAGGCAAGCTGCGCAATCCGGCTTTCTTTACGGAGAATCAGCATGGCGTGAATCCGCACGACACTCTGCAGCCGCAGCAGAGCGCCCGCATCATCACTTCTCATGTGAGCGACGGCCTGCGTCTCGCCGACAAGGCCGGACTTCCCGCAGTGGTGCGCGATTTTATCTCGCAGCATCACGGCCGCGGACTTGCCAAGTTTTTCTACATCACGGCGTGCCGCAATGCAGAAGAAACCGGTGCCGGCTCTGTCGACAAGGCGGACTTCGCATATCCCGGCCCGAATCCGCAGTCGCGTGAGGCGTCGTTGCTGATGATGGCCGACAGTGTGGAGGCGGCAAGTCGTTCGCTGCCGGACTATACGGATAAAAGCATCACCGATCTTGTCAATCGCATTATCGATACCCAGATAGCCGACGGGCTGCACAATGAATCTACGCTTTCTTTCCGCGACGTACCGGCCATAAAGGAAGCGTTCGTCAAGCGATTGAAGACGATGTATCATGCCCGTGTCCCATATCCGGAAGCTCCGAGGCATCAATAGCTTTTGTCTGCAATTTATCCGGGTCTTCCACAATAAAAGCACCTTTGCGGCGTTTATCATTCTGATGAAATCAATCCGACTGACATTTCTCCTTGCATTGGTGCTGATGGGCGTAGCCGCGTCCGCGCGCGACTTCAACGACAAGTTGATGAACCGGCCTTATGCCGATTCGCGCCGTTTTCATCTCGGATTCTCTATCGGAGTACACACTGAGGATCTGATGCTCACGCACAACGGCTACATCACAGACGACGGCCAGCAGTGGCGTATAGAACAGCCGTCATATCAGCCCGGATTCTGCGTTACAGGCCTGATAGCCATGCGTCTGAGTAATTATTTCTCACTGCGTTTCTCGCCGGGTATGTATTTCGGTACGCGTGATTTGCGTTTCCGTGAGGTGAATTCAGGCGAGACTGAGCGTCAGAGCGTGAAAAGTACATTTGTGGTGCTCCCGTTTGACATAAAGGCTGCCTCGGCTCGCTATCGCAACGTGCGCCCCTACGTCGTAGGAGGCATCATGCCGGCTTTTGATGTGTCGAAACGCCGCCGCGACTACATTACGCTGAAAAACAGCGACCTGTATCTCACTGCCGGCTTCGGTTGCGATTTCTATCTGCCGTACTTCAAATTCATTCCGGAAGTGAAGTTCTGTTTCGGTCTGTCTGACGTGCTGCGCCACGACCGTCCGGATCTTGAGGATGACCCGTCATCGTTGCGCTTCACGCAGTCGCTGAAGAAGGCGACATCAAAAATGATTGTACTTACATTCTACTTTGAATAGGCCATGCCCCGGATTCTGCGTCATATCGTCATAACGTTGCTTTGTTTTTCGGCAGCGGCCGCAGCCTCGGCTCAGACCGATGCCCTGCTGTCGCAGGCCTATGCAGTGCCTACGTACTATAATCCCGGTTTTGCCGGTTCAACCGATATGCTGCGCATCCGTGCGGCCGGCCGTTTGCAGTGGATTGGTATCGACCATGCTCCCAAGACGTTTCTCGGCACAGCCGATATGCCGCTGACCCTGTTCGGCAAGAAGTTCGGTGTGGGTGCGGTAATCTCTCAGGAAAGCTATGGCCTGTATTCCACATTGCAGATGGGCGCCCAGGGCGCCTTCAAATTCAAGAAATTCGGAGGCACATGGTGTGTTGGAATACAGTTAGGCATGTTCGACCAGGGTTTTCGTGGCTCGGAGGTGATTTTGCCTGACGACGATGACTTTCATGAAGGCAATGATGACGCCATACCCACCACCGACGTGCATGGCACGGCTTTCGACATGGCAGCCGGTCTCAGCTACAGTCACAAATATTTCACGGCCGGAATAGCCTGCTCGCACCTGATGTCGCCAACAGTGACACTGCGCACCGACACGGGAGGCTCCTCCGGTTCCGGAGGCATCAGCCGCGCTGCCGAGTCCGGCGATGGAGGCAGCGTCGCATCCGGCGAGAACGAATTTATCTACGAGGCAAAGCGTACGCTCTATTTCCAGGCCGAAGGCAATATTCCGATACGCAATACGTTATTTGATATAATGCCTTCGGTGTTGGTGGCTTCGGACTTTACGAACACCTCGGCTGTAATCCTCGCCCGGGCCCGCTACCGTAAGTTTCTGAGTTTCGGTGTGGGCTACCGCTGGAATGATGCCGTGGTTGCCACTGTGGCCGCAGAGTTCAAGAATTTCTTTGCCGGCTACAGTTTCGACTATTCCACGAGTTCGATAGCAAAAGCATCTTCCGGAAGCCACGAACTGTTTATCGGCTACAGCCTCCGCATCGACACCGGCGATAAGAACAAAAACAAGCATAAAAGCATCCGCATAATGTAATGGATATGAAAAGGATACATAATAATATACTCTTAGGACTGACAGCGTTTGCAGCGTTGCCGCTTGCCGTCTCCTGTGCTTCCGGCAACCGTACTGCGGCAGCCGGCGGTGAGGTCACGGGGGTAGGGGGTACCGCGTGGGCCGAGCCTACGCCCTACGGTATGGTGCTCGTGGACCGCGGTTCCGTAGAGATGGGTCCGCAGAAAGCCGACAGCGCATGGAATATTGCGGCCAATCCGCGTGGCGTTACTGTCGATGCCTTCTGGATGGACGAGACTGAAATTACCAACGCCAAGTACAAGCAGTTTGTATTCTGGGTGCGCGACAGTATCATCCGCGAGCGTCTTGCCGATCCCGCCTATGGCGGCAACGAGGATTTCAAGATCGAAGAGGACCGCGAGGGCAATCCTGTCACTCCGCATCTCAACTGGAACAAGGCTATTCCATGGCGCAATCCCAATGAGGACGAGCAGCGGGCTATCGAGAGCCTTTACCGCACCAACCCCATCACGGGCGCACGCGAACTTGACGGTACGCAGCTCAACTACCGCTATGAGGTATATAACCACACCGAGGCTGCCAAGCGACGCAACAGGCTCGATCCGGCGCGCCGCGAGTATAACACCGACCTGCCTGTGCCGACCGATGTGCCTGTGATAAGCAAGGACACCGCATGGATAAACGATGAGGGCGAAATCATCCGGGAGACCGTCACCCGCGGTCTTACCGGCGATTACGATTTTCTCAACACCTATATTGTCAATGTCTATCCTGACACTACGGCATGGGTCAACGACTTTGAGAACGCCTACAACGAGCCTTACGTGCGTATGTACTTCGCTCATGGCGGCTATAGCGATTATCCTGTCGTAGGCGTGAGCTGGGAGCAGGCCAACGCCTTCGCTAACTGGCGCACCGACTATCTCAAGCGTTCGCTCGGACGCAGCGGCATGCATATCGAGCCGTATCGCCTCCCCACTGAGGCTGAGTGGGAGTATGCAGCACGCGCAGGTGTAAGCGAGAACATGTATCCCTGGGAGGGCGACCTTACCATGAGTGACGACAAAGGCTGCTTCTATGCCAACTTCAAGCCGGCCGAGGGCAACTTTGTCCGAGACGGCCATGTGATCACAGCGCGTGTGGGCACATATGCTCCAAACGATTTCGGCCTCTATGATATGGCCGGCAATGTCAGCGAATGGACTTCCACTGCCTTTACCGAAAGTGTCGGCCGCCTCACGTCCGACCTCAATCCCGAGTACCGCTACGATGCAGCCCGCGAGGACCCCTACCGCATGAAGCGTAAGATCGTGCGCGGCGGTTCTTGGAAAGACGTGGCGCACAACATCCGTTCCGATCTCCGCATGTGGGAATATCAGAACGAGCAGCGCTCCTATATAGGTTTCCGCTGCGTACGCTCGCAGATAGGGTTCGCCCGCGGCACCAAACAGAACAAGAACAACAAGTAGTCCCCACCTCCTCCTGACACAACATAAAATGGGAAAAGTAAAATATTATCGCAACGCAATCTCACGCTTCATAAGCAGTGAGCACGGACAGCGTTTCTTCAACTTCGCCTACAGTATCGGTGCGGCCATCGTCATATGGGGCGCTCTGTTCAAGATTCTTCATCTGCCCGGCGGCAACGCTCTTCTGTCCATAGGTATGGGTACGGAGGTGCTGATGTTCGTCCTGACGGCTTTTGACCGTCCTCCGCGTGAGTATAAGTGGGAACAGGTGTTTCCGCAGTTCAGCGACGATGATAACGAATCAGAGCCCGGCACTGTGGTGATAAACCCTCAGGAGCCTGTTCATATGCCTGCATCAGACGGCCGTCCTGTTGTCACGCCCCGTGCGGCAGGCGATATGCCTTCGGCCGAGGGCGGCGATGCCGCTGCCGACGCTATGGCGTCCGTGGCCGAGGAGATGGCCCGTCTGCGTGCCACTACCAAGGCTCTTAACGAGGTGAGCGAGACGCTGCTCGCAAGCTACAAGGCAATAACCGAAAATTCCGCCAGCATCACGGCCGCCAGCACGGGCTATGCCGACCAGATGCAGGCCCTTGACCGCAATCTCGCAGGACTCAACACCATCTACGAGATTCAGCTCCGAAGTGTTTCCGGTCAGCTTGACGCCATCGATCGCGTCAATCAGGGCATAAAGAGCATCAGCGATATGTATGCCAAGGCATCCGAGGCTGGTGTCGATTACTGTCAGGAATCCGAGAAGATGGCACGCTACATGCAGCAGCTCAATCAGGTCTACGAACGCATGATTACGGCTATGACCGTGAACATGTACCGTCCGCCCATGCCTTCGGCTCCTGAAACTCCCGAAAAATAACCTTTTGAAATCAAGTTATAATGGGAGCTAACAATACAAGACTGTCACCGCGTCAGAAGATGATAAACCTCATGTATATCGTCCTGACCGCCATGCTCGCGCTCAACGTATCGAGCGACGTGCTCGACGGCTTTACGCAGGTGCATGACGGACTTAATCGCTCCAATACGAACGTCGTGACCCGAAATGACGCCATTTACGGTCAGCTTGAGGCACTCGCGGTGCAGAATCCTGAAAAGGCCGGTCCATGGCTCGAAAAAGCCTCTGAGGCCCGTGGACTCACAGCCCGGATGCTGGCTTCTATCGACAGTCTCAAGCTTGAAATCGTGCGTAAGGCCGACGGCAAGGACGGCAATCCTGACGACATAGTCAACCGTGACGATCTTGAGGCCGCTGCCGTGGTGATGCTGTCGCCGGGCAATTCACGAGGCCGCAAACTACGTGAGAGCGTCGACGTCTACCGTGAGATTATAGCGAGCATGACTGCCGATACGGTAAAGAAATCCAATATACGTGCCGCCCTCAATACCGATCCTATACGCAGGGCTGGCATTCTTACCCCTCAGCCCTGGGAAGAGGCCAAGTTCGACCAGCAGCCTGTTGTGGCCGCCGTCACGCTTCTTACCAAGCTTCAGAATGACATCCTCTATGCCGAGGGTGAGATTCTCGGCCACATGCTCAGCCAGATTGACGCCGGCGATGTACGCGTAAATGAATTGAACGCCTACGTGATGCCGCAGTCGCGCCTCGTGATGCGCGGCGGCAAATACAGTGCGAACATCGTGCTTGCTGCCGTGGATACCACGCAGCGCCCGGTAGTGTTCGTAGATGGCAAGCAGCTTACAAATGACCGCGGACTCTACGAGATATCCACAGGGGCTACGGGCAAATTCAGCTATAAGGGATACCTTGAGGTGCCGCATGGCGACGGTTCCACCACACGCCATCCTTTCGAATCGGAATACACCGTCATCGAGCCTATGGCTACCGTAAGTAACACCATGATGAATGTGCTGTATGCCGGAATCGATAACCCCGTGGGCATATCCGTCCCCGGTGTTGCAATGAACGACATTTCTGCCACAATGACCAACGGCACGCTCTCGCGCACCGGCGACCATTGGACCGCACGTCCGGCCGCCGTGGGAAAGGAGGCTGTGGTTACGGTCACGGCCAATATGGACGGTCGTCCCGTCACGGTGGCTACGACAAGTTTCCGTGTGCGCAAGTTGCCGGATCCCACGCCCTATATAGCATTCCGCGATGCGCAGGGCAATATCGACAGCTATAAGGGAGGCAAGGGCTTCGCCAAGACTCTGCTCCTTCAGGCACCCGGACTTGAGGCTGCCATCGACGATGGCCTTATAGACACCAAATTCCGCGTGCTCAGTTTTGAGACTGTGTTCTTCGACTCGATGGGCAATGCTATCCCGGAGGTGAGCGACGGCGCATCGTTCTCCGCCCGACAGCGCCAGTCGTTCCAGCGTCTTCAGCGTGGCAAGCGGTTCTATATCTCGCGCATCAAGGCAGTAGGTCCCGACGGTATCACACGCGACCTTTCGCCAATGGAAGTAATTGTGAATTAACTCAGACAAACATATGAAAACTATCAGCCGCAAAATACTGATTGCCGGACTTATGGCCGCCATATCCGCAAGCGCTTTCGCCCAGAACGACGGCAGCGTTGTGCGTCGTCGCACCGGAGGCGATCGCACTCGCCCCGGCCAGGAGCAGACCGGCCCTCAGATGTCGGAGCGTGTCAGGAATTTTTATAATGCTGATGCCTCGAAGTCCGTCAGCGATGCCGACTTGCAGTGGATGCGCGTGATATACCGTCAGATCGATCTCAACAAGGACAAGAACGCCGCTTTGTATTTCCCTGAGGAACCTCTGGAAGGGCAGGAGAATCTTTTCCGCATAATAATGCGCCTCATGGCCAATAACCAGCTTCCCGCCTATGAGTACCTTGACGGACGCGAGGTGTTCACCGATCAGTATCGCGTGAAGGTGCGCGACGTGCTCGACCGGTTCCACATCCTCTATACGGACGCCAAGGGCAGCACGGAGAAGAATCCTCGTTTCGTCATTGAGGAAAGCGACGTGCCCAGCAACGAAGTGCTGTCGTATTACGTGATAGAGCGCTGGCAGTACGACACGCGCCATAACCGTCTCCGTCCCCACATCGAGGCAATATGTCCCGTGCTGCACCGCAGCGGAGATTTCGGCGGCGAGGCCGTGCGTTATCCTATGTTCTGGATCCGCTATAACGACATCCGTCCGTGGCTGACGCAGCAGACCATTTTCATAGATGACAACAACAACCTGCCCACCTGCACCTACGATGATTTCTTCACTCTTGCAATGTACGACGGCGAAATCTACAAAACACGCAATCTCAAGAATCGCTCGCTGATGCAGCTATACCCCAATGCCGACGAGCGCAAACGCGTGCAGGACAGCATCCAGGCCAGTCTCGACAGCTTCGAGAACAAACTTTGGGTGCCTACGCGTGAGGAGGTGATCGCAGCCCGTGAGGCCCGTGAGAAAGGCGACTCGGCAAGCGTCTCGACTTCCGATGACAACGCCAAACGCGCAGTGCGCAGCAACCGCCGTTCGCCGCGCAAGCCCGCGGCCCGTCAGGCCAAGGTGAAGCAGAGCAAGCCCAAGAGTGTGAAGGGCTCCTCGTCGTCCAATGCCGCGCGCAGTGTAAGACGTCGCAAATAGTTTTGATTTTTCGCAGGAAATTTGTAACTTTGCGGACGTAAACGCGATAGTAGCTCAGTTGGTAGAGCATCAGCTTCCCAAGCTGAGGGTCGCGGGTTCGAACCCCGTCTATCGCTCATTGTCAAGCCTCCGGGACTTTTGCCGGAGGCTTTTTTAAGAGGCTTAAGTACATAATCGAATTTACAGTAATATGATCACACAGGAACAATTAAAAGAGACTTTTGAGCGCAAGCTGGCGCTGAGGAGGTATCTTTGACATCGACAGCAAGAAAATCCAGGTAGAAGAAGAGGAACTGCGCACGCATGTGCCCGACTTCTGGGAGCATCCCAAGGAAGCACAGGCGCAGATGAAGAAAATCAAGGACATACAGCAGTGGCTTGACGGCTACCGCGATGTCGAAAATGCATGCGGAGAATTGGAAGTAGGCTGGGATATGGTCAAGGAGGGCCTAATGGAGGAGCATGAACTTGACGAACTGTATGCCACGGCCATAAGGATAATCGAGGACCTTGAGCTGCGCAATATGCTGCGCCGCGAGGAGGATAAGCTCGGCGTCGTGCTTAAAATCAATTCCGGAGCCGGCGGTACCGAGAGCCAGGACTGGGCCTCGATGCTTATGCGCATGTATCTGCGCTGGTGCGAGCAACACGGCTACAAGACAAGCATAGCCAACCTTCTCGATGGCGACGAAGCCGGCATCAAGTCCTGCACAATCAATGTGGAGGGCGATTTTGCCTACGGCTATCTCAAAAGCGAGAACGGCGTACACCGTCTCGTGCGCGTGTCGCCGTACAATGCTCAGGGCAAACGCATGACCTCGTTCGCCTCTGTATTCGTGACGCCGCTTGTCGATGATACCATCGAAGTGCGTGTTGACCCGGCATTGCTCTCATGGGATACCTTCCGTTCCGGAGGCGCCGGCGGTCAGAACGTGAACAAAGTGGAATCAGGCGTGCGTCTGCGCTATCAGTTCACCGACCCTTATACCGGCGAGAAAGAGGAGATACTCATCGAGAACACCGAGACGCGCGATCAGCCCAAGAACAAGGAGAACGCAATGCGTCAGCTGCGCAGTATTCTTTACGACAAGGAACTCCAGCACCGCCTGCAGGAGCAGGCCAAGGTGGAGGCCGGCAAGATGAAGATCGAATGGGGCTCGCAGATACGCAGCTATGTGTTTGACGACCGCCGTGTCAAAGACCACCGCACGGGCTGGCAGACCAGCGATGTCGGCGGTGTGATGGACGGCGACCTCGACGGTTTCATCAAGGCTTACCTCATGGAGTTCGCAGGCTCCGAGGAGGAGAAGTAAAGAAAGCTTGTAAAGTGACTTGTAAAAGCCTGGCGGCTTCCCTTGCGGGAGACGTCAGGCTTTCATATGTACGTCCATCTGCGGGAACGGGAAGTTGATGCCTGCCGATGGCAATTCTTTGTATATCTTTTCGTTGATGTCGTAGAAAACACTCCAGTAGTCATCGCGGTGTACCCAAGCGCGGGCTTTGAGCACCACGCTGCTGTCGGCAAGTTCGTCAACTACTACAGAAGGCGACCGGTCCACTTTGGCAACATGGCTGATGATGCGTTCGTCCATCGCATAGACAGCCCATGGGTCGGATTTTTTTGTCCTACGTCCCAGCAGGCGTCCCAGCAGTCCGCGTTTGGGTTTTGGCGCGTCCGTGGCGTTTTCGTTTTCAGGGGATTTGTTTTTGTTGGCTTCAACTCTTGCCCTGCGGGTATCTTCCACGTATTTTTCAACTATGCGGCTGTCGCCATGCAGTATCTTCAATATGGCCTTACGCGCGGTTGCGACATCGTCGCCGTAGCTGATGCTCACAGTCCAGTCGGCACGTCGGTAATCCTCGCGGCTCCAGTTGGTGATGCTGCCTGTGCTGAGGCCGCCGTTTGGCAGAATGAGGCTCTTGTTGTCGTAAGTGTTTATGATGGTGTGGAATATCTGTATCTCACGCACATAGCCCGCATATCCCTGTGTTTCTATATAGTCTCCGACACGGTACGGCTTTATGAGGAGAATGAGCACACCGCCGGCGAAGTTCTGGAGCGTGCCGCTTAAGGCCATACCTATCGCTACGCCTGCCGAGGCGAATATGGCTATGAACGATGATGTCTCTATTCCGAGGATTCCGATTACTGTAACCACCAGGATAAAATACATCACCATGCGTACAAGGCTCAGCAGGAAGGTGCCGAGCGACTGGTCGATATGGCGCCTGATGAAGATGCCGGCAAGAAGCCTGTACAGCTTGTTGATGATGAAGCGGCCGAGGTAGAATACCAGAATGGCTATCGCCAGGTTGATGGCGAGACGGACGAGGCCGGCTACAACGGTGTTGATGAGTTCGTCCACCGGAAGTGACCGCAGCATGCTCAGTTCTTCATGCACGTCGGGCACCGAATCCGGTACGGCTGCGGGAGGCGTAAACTGTAGATGTATCATTTTGTCCAGGGTAGGGTACCGGCTACATCCGTGGCCCATTGCAGGCTGTTGTAGCCGTATAGGTTCATGTCGGCGGCACTGCGGGGCGTGAAAGTGCTGAGGCCGCAATGACGCTTGATGTCAAGTCGGTTGAATATCTCGGGAGTGGCGGCACTGTACAGTACACTGCGGCGCAGTGCCTCGCGCCACTTGTCCAGCGCCTCCTTGTCGGTGGCAATACGCTCCATATAATCCTCCATGTCGAAGAAACGGCATGTAGTGCCGCGTTCGAAGGCCTGAGGGGTTGCGCCGGAATTCAGAGGGGTGGCCGTTGTGTAGACAAGGCGCGTGGCTGCGGCAAGGTCGTTCAGGGCGCCGGTAGAGATTACGCTTATGGTGCAGGTGCGGCCGGAACCGGTTTTTTCATCATAGAGGTTGAACGTGTTGGCCGCCGCGCCTTTCAGGTCAGGCTCCCGCTTTAAAAGAAGCGGAATATTGGCATCGTATGGCATGCCGTAGTTCGGCAATTCGGTCACGCTGCCTACGATGTAGTCGGTAGCGTTGCGCAGTTCGTACGCAACCTCTACCGATGCCATGTGGCAGCAGTCGAAGTACACGTAGTCGAAGCCGCGTCCTTGAAGCGCCTGTGCCAGAGACGTTATGTTCATGCTTTTGGTCCCGTCAAGGCCGAAAGCGCGTTTTTTCCCTGCATCGGGGTCTGCCCATCCGTCCTCAAGCCATCCCGAGCCGTGGCTCCACAGCACGAGGCCGTAAGTTTCGGCCGGCGCCAGACGCTTCATGTCGTCGAATACGCGCGTCATCCGGGCTATGCTGACGGTCGGCTCCGCGTCGTCGTATATGAGCAGGGTGTCTATATTGCCTTTCGTGTTGATTTCTTTCAGTACGCTGCGCCCTTTGCTGCTCTGGTGCATCAGCAGGAGGCGCCCTTTGCCGAGGCCTCCCGAACGGGCGGCGGCCCGCATCTCTGTGATGTCGGCGTCATCGTAGCCTCGCTGCCCGAGGTCGTTATTGGCGACCATGTACACAAGCAGAGTGCGCTCCGCGGTAGCCGGAGGCGTCGGTGCCGGCTCATCGCCTTTATTGCCGCAGGAGGCAAAGCAAAAAGCGATGCATAGGATAAAAACGAGTCTTTTCATAAGATACAAAGTTACGAAAAAGGCCGCAGATACACAAATTCAAAAAAAGCGGGGGCCGCGATCTTTCCAGCCGCGGCCCCCGCCGGTTATGTCTTGAATGAGAATCCTATCAGAATCCGCCCCAGCGGCAAGCTATCTGCTGCAGACTGTTGCAACCTATGGTGCGGAGGTCGGTAAGCATGTTGTAGCGGCAGTTGATATAGGTCAGGTTGCTGTCGAAGCTTACGTCGAGCATTGTCAGTTCGTTGTTGTTGCAGAGCAGACGCTGCAGGAATGTCTGGTTGCTCAGGGTCAGAGTGGTGAGGTCGTTGTAGGAGCAGTCCACGAAGATGAGCTGCGGGCAGCCTTCCACGCTGAGCGAGGTGAGGTCGTTGTAGGAGCATACGAGGTCAAGCAGGTTCTTGCAGTTGCGCATTGCCAGGCTCTTCATGTTGTTGTCGGTGCAGAGGAAGGTGCTGAGGCTCGGCAGATTGCTGACTATGAGGTTGCTGATTTCGTTGTCGTCCACATTCAGGTTCTGCAGGTTGGTGACGCCGGAGAGCATCAGCGAGGTGAGCTTGTTGTACCCGGCATAGAGGTTCTTCAGCTCCGTGCAGTTGGTCACGTTCAGCTCTTCGAGATGGTTGCCGAGCACGTTGGCGGTAACAAGTGTTGCGGAGTTGCTCAGGTCAAGGCTAACGAGGTAGTTGTTGGCCAGATTGAGCGACTTCAGCAACTGAAGGCCGCTGATATTGATGTCGGTCAGGCGGTTGTTGTTGGCCTGTAGTTTTGTGATCTGCGGACAGTTGTCAACTGCGAATTCCGTAAGACGGTTGCGCGAAACGTTCAGTTCGGTCAGCGCTGTCGCACCTTTTGCCGTGAAGCCCGTGAGACGGTTGCGCGACACATCCACTTTTGTCAGGCCCGTGAAGCCGCTGAGGTCGAGAACGCCGGCGAGCTTCTTGTCTTTCCACTCGATAGCTGTGATGTGACCGTTCTCCACGGTCACGCCTTCCCATGTGGCGGGGTCGTTGCCGGTTATGCGCAGAGCTTCTGCGTTCGTTGCGCCTTCTACTGCGGGCTGTGCGAGGAAAGCCTTGATTTGTCTGAGCTCGTTCTTGTTCACGTTCTGTGCGAACAGTGAAACGCTGCTTATAGCTACAGCAAGCAATAATGCGATTTTTTTCATATCAGGATAAATAAGAGAGTTAGTAATTCCGTTTTTGTGTCGTTTTCGTTTGTTTTACTTACCAAACAAGCATCCATCTAAAATAGTTTTGAAGGACGCAAAAAAAATTAACAAAAATCATTGATGTTTTGCAATACAGCGGGTTTTCCGTAATTTTGCACATTGCGATGAAAAGACTTTGGCTTTACTTCCCTGAAAATGATCTGGCTCTTGCCGCCGGAACCGCCTGCTATACCGCGCCGCCTGCGGCATGGGCGCTTCATATGGCCGGCGAGGCATTGCCTTTGTGGATGGCAAGTCCCGGCGACCGTATCCTATGTTCAGGTCTTAATGCCCGGTGGCTGGCTGAGACGTGTAGCCGTTTCAATATAATAGATGTGGATGTGTACGACCACCGTTCGGCCGGTCTGACGGCCTCTCCCTGGGGCTGGTCGGAGGCGTCGCGGCGCATGCTGGCCGACGGCGGGTATCCGGAGGCGCAGCTGCCGGGCGTCGATGCGCTCGCACGTCTGCGCAACTTGTCGCACCGGCGCACAGCGGCGGCCTTGGCCGAACGTCTTCAGCCGGAATTGCCTTTTCGGATAGCGCCGGCTGCCGTCGAGGCTGCCGACATATCGGGTGTGGAGGATTTTCTGAAAACTAATGGCGCTGTCATCGCCAAATCGCCGTGGAGCAGCAGCGGGCGCGGCCTGGTGCGGAGCCGGAATATGCCCCGCGAGGCGTTCCTTCAGCAGACGGCAGGAATAATTCGCCGCCAGGGCAGCGTCATGCTTGAGCGTGAGTATGACAAGGTGCTTGATTTCGCAATGCTGTTCGAGGCCGACGGAGTAGGAGGCGTTTCGTACAGAGGGCTGTCGCTTTTCGATACTTCGGCGCGTGGAGCATACACTTCCAACGTGGTGGCGTCGCAGGATGCAATACGCGCCCGCATCTCCGCAATTGCGGGAGAGGAGCGTCTCGCGGCCGTTCAGACTGCGCTTGAGCAGGTCCTCCCGCGTGTGCTGGACGGTTATGCCGGGCCGCTTGGCGTGGATATGCTGCTCACCCGCGACGGGCTGCTTGATGCTACAGTGGAGCTGAACCTGCGCTATACGATGGGATTCGTGGCACTGGCTCTCGCCGAACGGGTAGCGCCCGGAGTCGAGGCCACACTGTCGGTGGTAGCGCGGCCCGACGGCCCGGCCGCCGGAGCCGTGACAGACGGATGCGGCCGTGTGGTTTCGGGCTCGCTCGACCTGACGCCCCCGCATCCGGCGTTTGCCTTCCGCCTGTCGGTGTGAACATTGCCGTTCGTTGTCGGGTTATTATTCATATAATAATTAATAACCAGCAGATACAATGAAACGTTTCAGACTGTTTATGATGGCGGCAGCCATGTTAGGCGCCGCCGTGAGTGCGAGTCCCTGCTCGCGGGTGGTTTATCTTGCCGACGACACTACGCAGGTGGTGGTAGGCCGTACGCTTGACTGGCGTACCCCCATACCTACCAACTTATACGTATATCCCGCCGGAATGAAAAAAGTGAGCATGCCGGAGGGACCGCGTTATGAATGGACTTCGCGCTACGGCTCCGTGCTGGCTGTGGGCTACGACGGCGGCGTCACGGAGGGCATGAACGAGCGAGGCCTCGTGATGAACGGACTTTTCTGCAAAACCGGCGTTTACCGCACGGAAACGACGGCTCCTGCCGGGACTCCCGTCATGAGTCTTGCAGTGCTTGTGTCCTACTTTTTGGATAATTTCGCTACGGTCGACGAAGCCTGTGCCTGGTGGAGTGCAAACGATTTTGCAATCTCCGGCAAGACTTTCGACGGGGGCACCGTGTCGCAGCTGCACTGGGCTATAACGGATGCTACCGGAGAAACCCTTGTGGCAGAGTATGACTCAGGTCATTTGGCTCTATACCGCGGACGCGAACTGCAGGTGATGACCAACGATCCGGCTCTCCCGCAGATGCAGGCGATTGACAAATATTGGAACGCCGTTGGTGGCGTGAATATGCTTCCGGGCACCGTGCGCTCGGCCGACCGCTTTGTGCGCGCCGATTTCTTTATCCATCACATCCCGTCGGACTATAAGGGCGACGAGGCTGTAGCTGCGCTGGCAACAGTTATGAACAACGTAAGCGTGCCTTACGGATATACTATAAAAGGTGAGCCAAATGTGTCCATGACCCAATGGCGCAGTATGGCCGATCTGAGCCGTGGCAGGTACTATTTCCACTTCGCCGACACCCTGGCCGATTTCTGGATTGAGCTTGGTCGCCTCAGCCTCACTCCGGGCTCGCCTGTACTCAAACTTGACACTGCGAAATATCGCGCAACCAGCGGCTGCGCCAACCGTCATCTCGTTAAATCGGAGGCTTTTGTGCCTATGTGGTAGAAGGTTTATTCGGTTGCGTGGAACTGAATGAGTCCGGGTATGGAGCTGCGCACGGCTTTGGTGATGGTGACGCCGAAGTCGGAGGCCGCACGGTCCAGCACCTCGCGGTAGGCCACGCATGTTGACCCAACGAAGCATAGTGGCCTGTCATGATAGTCGTAGGCCGCTATGTTTCGTGTGAAGAAACGCATGAAAGCGGCGTATACAAGCTGGTAGATATACGGATTGTCCAGATTCTCGGCCAGGAAGCGCGAGTATCTTGCGAGAGTCCTTGACGGCATGGGCGAAGTATACACCTCGTCCATGATCGTGTTGGGGGTAACGGCAAAATATTCCAGAAACGCTTCGGATAGTTCCGGCGGAGCAATGCCTTTGAGCACATCGGCGATGAACATGCGGCCCAGATAGGCGTTGGAACCCTCGTCGCCGAGAATGAATCCGAGCGCGGCCACATTCTTTACAATGCCGTTGCCGTCGTAGAGGCATGAGTTCGAGCCGGTGCCGAGTATGCATGCCAGCCCGGGTTCATGCACGAGCAGGCCTCTGGCGGCGCCGAGCAGGTCGCTCTCCACCGTGACCGGAGTCTTGAACTGCGCCACGAGTGACGAGCTCATGATTTTATTCTTATCGGCCGACGAACAGCCGGCGCCGTAGAAGTACACATGGTCCCACCGGCGACGGAAAAAACTGTCGGGGAGTTCGAGACGGATACAATGGGAAATCTCTCGGCGCGACTGGAAAAACGGATTCATGCCCGTGGTGAAGGCCCGTTCCACCACATGGTCGCCGTCTACGAGTACCCATTCGGTGCGGGTGGTGCTGCTGTCGGCGATAATCTTCATATGTTCAGCTGATTGGCAAGAGTTATGCTGCGCGTGGGGTTGATAAGCTCAAGGCTGTTGAGCACGTGTAGCGTGTCGATGCCTTCGCGCAGGAGCACCACGAGATTCAGATTGGTGACGCGGCGCTCGTAATCGTAGGTCAGATAGAAACTTTTGAGCTGCGCTCCACCCGAGTTCAGGGCTTTGCGGTATGGCTCTATGTCGTCGATAATGACGGTGGATTCAATGCGGATGATGCGCGAGTCGGCGCCCATGCTGGTGACGTGCTCTATGCGCTCCACCTGCACCAGCACCAGAAGGATGAGCAGAGTTGCCGCAATGCTGATGACGTAGAGTCCTACGCCCACGCACATGCCTATGGCGGCCACCATCCATATGCCCGCGGCGGTGGTGAGTCCGCGCACAGAGCCCTTCATCTGGATTATGGCGCCGGCGCCGAGGAAGCCTACGCCGCTTATCACCTGCGCCGCGATGCGCCCGGGGTCGCCGTTCTTGAGGCCGAGAAATTCCTGAGGCACATAGATGGACAATATCATTGCCAGCGCTGCTCCCATGCTTATAAGAGAGAAGGTGCGCACTCCGGCCGGCTGACCTTTCCGCTTGCGCTGGATGCCCACGCAGCAGCCCAGCACCATACTGAGCACCAGCCGGAATATTGCTCCGGTGGTGGTGATGGCGTCAGACATGATGTCGGCCGTGAATATGCCCCAGAGTTCACTCATGCGGCTAAATTAATTAAGGGTAAACGAGCGCCGTGCCAGACGGTAATTGTCGGCGAATAGCTCTACGGTATAGTCGCCGGGCGTCAGTGCGGTGTTCACATCCCAATATATGGTGACGTTGCCTATCTCTTCACCGGCATACTCGATGGTACGCTTTGCCGAGCACGGCACTGTGGCTCCTTCAAAGGAGAATGAGCCGCCGCCGTCGAGCAGTTGTCCGCTGGGCGATATTATGCGCATGTAGATGGTCTTCTCTCCGACGGGAGTCGAGTTGTTCTGTGGAATGGTGAAAGTCACCATCAGCTGTACGGCCTTGGCTACTTTCTTTTCGCGCTTGCCTTTCTTGTTGAGGGCTGTGAGATTAATGCCCGTAACATTCAGCTTTTCGGCCAGGGTCATACGCTCGCTCAGCACTTCGTTGCGCCGCGACGTCTCGGCCACCTGGGTGTTGAGCCGTTCGTTCTGTGTCTTTATCTCCTCATTCTCGGTGCGCAGAGCCGCGTTTTCCTTGTTCAGACGGTCGATTTCCTCGACATAGTGGCGCAGCAGTGCGCGGAGAGTCTCGATCTCGCTGCGCAGTTTGGCGATTTCGGCCGCGCTTTTGCGCTTCTGGTCGTTGAGTTCGTTGAGCAGCTGCTGTACCTGCAGGCTTGCCGCCTCATATTTTTCGGCCAGCTGGCGCTTCACCGAGTCGTCCTGAATGATCTGGCGCGAGTTCTCGAACTGTGCGAACTCGCGGTTCAGGTCGTCATAGTCCTGTTGCAGCTGCATCTGCTCCATATCAAGCTGTTGCTGTTCGATCTGTTCCTGCATGGCCTTCATCTCGTTGCTTCTCGAGGTGGCTTCATATATCATCCAGCCTCCGATGCCTAACGCGATAACGGCGACTGCCACCACCACGTAAAGCAGTGTGCGGCTCTTTCGGTCGTGCGGACGGCGCACGTGCATCTCGTCTATCTGAAAACCTTCTTCTTCCGGCATGCCGGTATTTCTGTTGTCGTTCATGTGCTTGCGTTGATTTGTAACTGCAAAATTAACGATTCTGCCTCTATCCGGCAAATTTTAGGTTATAAAATGCTTGCATACTGCGGGTCTGGCGCGCTAAGGAAGCTATATGTCAAGAACTACAATAAGGATATATGCGGGAGCCTGCATCTCTCATTAGCTTTTTTTTAGGCAAAAAATACCTTGAAATAGGTATTGATAAAGAAAAAAGCATTAAATTTGCACTGCAAAACAACTCAAATCAACCCCAATATTCAAAATCGACTATGGCTTACGTTATCACCGACATCTGCGTTGCCTGTGGCACTTGCCTGCCCGTATGCCCCGTGGGCGCCATCTCCGAAGGCGAAATCTATCACATCGATCCCGACACCTGCATCGAGTGCGGTAGCTGCGCTGAGGTTTGCCCCACCGGCGCTATCAATCCCCCGGCATAAGGCTTCACAGCTTTAAACAAAACGGGAGCCCGTCGCAGAAATGCGCGGGCTCCCGCTGTCTGTGGATACTTACCTTCTTCAATCCAGGAACCGGTGCTCGAGGCCTTCGTAAGCGTCGATGCGGCGGTCGCGCAGGAAAGGCCACCAGCGGCGCACATGCTCGCTTCGTGCCAGGTCTATGTCGACCACGGCCGTGGCTTCTGTGTCCTTTGGCGCGCGATACAGCAGCTCGCCCTGCGGGCCGGCCACGAAGCTGCTGCCCCAAAAATGAATGCCCTCGGTGGCGCCGGACGGGTCGCTCTCGTGGCCCACACGGTTGACGGTGACGACTGGCAGTCCGTTGGCGACGGCATGGCCGCGCTGCACTACTGTCCAGGCTTCACGCTGGCGCTCCTGCTCGTCGGGCGTGTCGCTGCTTTCGTATCCTATGGCCGTGGGGTATATGAGCACTTCCGCGCCGCGCAGAGCCATCAGGCGGGCGGCTTCGGGGTACCACTGGTCCCAGCACACAAGTACGCCGAGGCGTCCCACCGACGTGTCTACGGGGTGGAATCCCATGTCGCCAGGTGTGAAGTAGAACTTCTCGTAGTAGGCCGGGTCGTCGGGAATATGCATCTTTCGGTATCGGCCGGCCACGCTGCCGTCGGCCTCGAATACGACGGCGGTGTTATGATAGAGGCCTGCGGCACGGCGCTCGAACAGAGACGTGACGAGCACCACGCCTAAGCGGCGTGCCAGCTCGGAGTAGAACTTTATAGTTTCGCTCCCGTCGCGCAGGTCTACGGCCAGGTCGCAGAGGTGAATGTCCTCGCTCTGGCAGAAGTAAAGCGAATCATGCAGCTCGCGGTTGACGATGAGGCGCGCGCCGTCGGCGGCAAGCTTTTCGGCAGCCTCGGCTATGCGCCGGCGGTTCTCGTCGCGGTCGGCGCTGTTGTGCTGTTGTATGATGCCTGTGCGCAGGATTTCGGAATGTTTCATATTACTTGAGGTGGAAATTGCATTGTGGCGCAATGCAGCGAGCCGTGCTGGCGTATGAGCGCACGACAGTCGATAGGTATGATGTCAAAGCCGTCGAAGGCAACGCGCATGGTGTCGCATGCCAGACGGTCCTTGCGCGGTTGGCCGTAGACGGGCATGAGTATGGCGCCGTTCAGCGGCAGAAAATTGGCGTATGTGGCGGGAAGCCGCTGGCCTTCGTCATCGTATATGGCGTCAGGCAGCGGCAGCTCGACAAGATTGTAGGGCTTGCCTTCGGCGGTGCGGAATCCCCGCAACTGTGCCGCCATGGCTTGAAGCTGGTCGTAGTGCTCGTCGGCCGGGTCGTCGCAGCCTGTGTAGACTATGGTGTCGCCGGGGGCGAAGCGTGCCAAGGTGTCGACATGGCTGTCGGTGTCGTCGCCGGCGAGCGCGCCGTAGTCGAGCCACAGCACTCGCCGGGCTCCGAGTGTGCGGCACAGCTCGTTCTCTATGGCGCTGCGGTCAAGGTCGCCGTTGCGGTTGGGCGAGAGAAGGCAGGTCGATGTCGTCAGCAGTGTGCCTGCGCCGTCGCTGTCAATGCTTCCGCCTTCAAGCACGAAGCCGAGATGGTTGGCGTAGGCGCGCCGAGGCAGTACACCGCGCTCAATGAGCGCGCGCGTCGCCATGTTGTCGAGGCAGGATGCGAATTTAAGCCCCCATCCGTTGAAGCAGAAATCGTGGAGGGTGGGGACGCCGTCCGGGGCTATGGTGGTTATGGCGCCGTAGTCCCTCGTCCAGGTGTCGTTGGTGTCCACGCGTACGATGTGCATGCGCTTGGGGTCGATGTGTGCGAGTCCGCGGGCTATGTCGTCCGTGTCGGGGCCTATCACAATGAGCTTCGCACGCGCGGCTACGGCCTGCGCGATGTCGCGGTAACATGCCTGCACTTCGGGCAACATGTCGGCCCAGTCGGTGTCGTCGTGAGGCCATGCCAGCAACACGGTGCTCTGCTGCTCCCATTCGGCCGGGAGGCGCTGTACGTCGTCAGAGATTGTTGTCATCGTCGTAATCGCTCAGTGAATCCCAGCGGCTTTCCTGCGACTGCATGTACTCCTCGCAATAGTCCAGAAATCCATGCCTTTCCGAACTACCGTTCTCATGGCACCATTCCCGGTAGCAGGTGTGCAGCTCGGGATCGTCGGCGATGGCGCGTTTGAATTCCGCTTCGGCCATGTCGATGCTGCCGGTCTGTTGCAGGAGCGAGTCGAAATACTCTGTAAGGTCAAATGTGTCTTCCATCGCGCGCAAAAATACTAATTTTACGTTGTTGTGTCGCAATAGTGAAAGTTATTTATAGTTAAAAGTTAAAAATCGGGCTTGCACACAACATTCCCATTGCCGGTGCTGTTGTGATTTTATGTCACAGAATTCATTACCTCCTGAGTCTTCATCGCCTTTGCAGGCAAAGCTTGGCAGCAGTCGCGGCTACTATTTTTTTGTAGTGGCTTACCTTGTAGGCATGAGCGCGCTGGGATCGTTTGTCAACGACATGTACTCGCCCGCGCTTCCTGCCATGTGCCGTTTTTTTCATTGCTCGGTGTCTACTGTGCAGATGGGAATGACAACCGGTATGATAGGTCTTGCTCTCGGGCAGATAATTCTCGGGCCGATGAGCGACCGTTATGGCCGCAAGCCTGTGCTTGTGGGCTCTGTGTACCTTTTTATCGTGGCGGCTGTTGTAAGTGTGTTCTCGCCCACGATTCATTTCTTCGTGTGGTGCAGGCTGTTTCAGGGACTTGGCGCCGCGGGCGGCTATTTTCTTGCGCGCACGATTCCTGCCGATGTGTATTCCGGCCGCCAGCTGGCAAAGCTCATGGCGCTCGTGGGAGCCATCAACGGCATCGCTCCGGCCTCGGCTCCAATCATTGGCGGCGTTACGGCCGACGCTTTCGGATGGCAGGGCATATTTGTGGTGCTTGTCGTATTCGCTCTCGTTGTCCTGGCCTGCTCCGGAGCCTTGAAAGAGTCGTTGCCGGTGTCGCGCCGTACAAGCGGCGCATGGTGGCGGTCGTACGGCGGCTATGGCGTCATGCTGCGCAATCGGCCGTTCATGATTCATGTTGTGTTCAAGGGGCTTGCCCTCGGACTGTTGTTCGCTTATATCACGTCATCCTCGTTTATTCTTCAGAACCATTACGGACTGTCGCAGACTCTCTACGGCTGTGTCATAGGCTTCAACGCTTTGTTCGTGGCGGCCGGCAGCATGACGGCGCTCAGGTTCCACCCTCTCAAGCGTGCGGCTACCGCGGGCTCGCTCGTGATGGCGGTGGGCGCCGTGGGGCAGGCGGTGGCATTGTGTACCGTGCATAGCATAGTGCTCTTCGAGGTGCTTGCTGTGACAATGCTTTTCGGTCTCGGTCTGATCTTCACTACCACCAATACGCTGGCGATGAACGAGGGGCGGCAGCAGGCCGGCGAGGCATCGTCGGTACTTGGTGTCTCCGGCTATGCCGTAGGTGCCGTTGTCATGCCGCTGGTGGGTATCGGCGACGTGATTCATTCTGCCGCCGCGATATATGCCTGTATGGCTGTGCTCATCGTCGTGTGCGCATATGCGTCGCGTGCTCTCCCTGCCGACCTTGACTCTTGATTCGTGCGGAGCAAAATGAAATCCGCGCGGAGCCGGATGGCTCTGCGCGGACAGTTATGGCTGGTGTGTGGAGTATGAAGCCGTCGCTTATTCGGCAACCACTTCAAAGGGAATCTCCACGCTGACCTCCTTGTGGAGGTTGAGTGTGGCGGTGTATTTGCCCACTTCCTTGACTGCTTTCTTAAGCTCGATGCACTTGCGGTCGATGTTGTGACCCAGCTTTTCGAGAGCCTCTGCAATCTGGATGGCGTTGACCGAACCGAAGATAGTGCCGGTTGCGCTGGTCTTTGCGCCGATGGTGAGAGCTACGCCCTCGAGGCTTGCTGCGAGAGCTTCTGCGTCGGCTTTGATCTTGGCGAGCTTGTGAGCGCGCTGACGCTGGTTCTCGGCGAGTACTTTGAGAGCCGAAGGAGTTGCCACGACGGCCTTGCCTGTGGGAATGAGGAAATTGCGGCCGTATCCGTCGCGCACTTCCACTACGTCGTCCTTGTATCCAAGGCCCTGAACGTCTTCTTTAAGAATAATCTTCATAATGGAATTCCTTTAGCGTGGGTTATTTCATCAGGTCGGTTACGTAGGGCAGCAGGGCGAGGTGGCGAGCACGCTTTACGGCCTGAGCCACGCGGCGCTGGAACTTCAGCGATGTGCCTGTGATGCGACGGGGGAGGATTTTGCCCTGTTCGTTGAGGAACTTCTTGAGGAATTCGGGGTCCTTGTAGTCGACGTACTTGATGCCGCTGCGTTTGAAACGGCAGTATTTTTTCTTTTTGACATCCACACTCATGGGAGTGAGGTAGCGGATTTCGGATTGAGCTTGTGCCATGATTTAGTCCTCCTTGGTTTCTGTGGTGGGAGCTTCGTTTTTCTGAGCCTTGAGGCTGCGGCGCTTGGCGGCGTACTCTGCGGCGTACTTGTCCTGACGGAAGGTGAGGAAGCGCAGCACGCGCTCGTCGCGGCGGTAAGCGGTTTCGAGTTTCTTGACGATGTCTGTTGCGCCTTCAAACTCAAGGAAGCAATAGAAGCCTGTGGACTTCTTCTGGATGGGATAGGCGAGTTTGCGCATGCCCCATTCTTCGGTGTTCACGATCTTGGCGCCGTTCTCGACGAGAAGATTGCTGAACTTTTCTACCGCTTCCTTCATCTGAACGTCAGACAAAACGGGAGTTAAAATGAAAACGGTTTCGTAAAGCATTGGTGTACTTTATGTTGAATGAATGATGTTATGTGGCTCTCGTAAGCCAGCTGCAAAGTTAGCGCTTTTTGTCGGATTGTGCAAATTTTCCGAAGCACATTTTATTTTTATTTTTGCATTATAAAAGAAGAAATTTTGCTAATTTTGCATGTTAAAACCAACATCGAACACAAAGACATCACCTATGGCAGACAATACAGAAGCCGAAAACGGCAAGAAAGAGATACTGAACTTTGTGGAGCAGACCGTGCTCGACGACCTGAAAGCCGGCAAGAACGGCGGACGACTCAACACACGTTTCCCGCCCGAGCCCAACGGCTATCTGCACATAGGCCATGCCAAGGCCATCTGCATGGACTTCGGCGTAGCCGAGAAGTTCGGAGGCACGTGCAATCTGCGCTTCGACGATACCAACCCGGTCAAGGAGGACGTGGAGTATGTCGACAGCATCCGCGAGGACATCCACTGGCTCGGCTTCGACTGGGGTGACCGCGAGTACTATGCTTCCGACTATTTCCCGCGTCTTTTCGACCTCGCGGTGCGCCTCATTAAGGAGGGCAAAGCCTACGTCGACGACCAGACAAGCGAGCAGATAGCCGAGCAGAAAGGCACACCCACGGTGCCGGGCACGGAGAGTCCCTACCGCAACCGCACGCCGGAGGAGAATCTCGACCTGTTCATGCGCATGAATGCCGGCGAGTTTGAGGAAGGCGCCCGCGTGCTTCGAGCCAAAATCGACATGGCGTCGCCCAATATGCACTTCCGCGACCCCATCATGTACCGCATCATCAAGACGCCCCACCACCGCACCGGCACCACGTGGAAAGTCTATCCCATGTACGACTTCGCACACGGCCAGAGCGACTACTTCGAGGGTGTGACCCACAGCATCTGCACCCTGGAGTTCGAGGTGCATCGTCCGCTTTACGAGTACTTCGTGAAGGAGCTCGCCGACGAAAGCTACTGCCCGAGGCAGATTGAGTTCAACCGCCTGAACCTTACCTACACGGTCATGAGCAAGCGTAAGTTGCTCAAGCTCGTCAAGGAAGGTCTCGTGGCAGGCTGGGACGACCCCCGTATGCCCACCATCAGCGGCATGCGCCGCCGCGGCTACACGCCCGAGAGCATACGCAACTTCATCAACACCATCGGCTATACCAAATACGAGGCTCTTAACAGCGTCAGCCTGCTGGAGCACGCCGTGCGCGACGACCTCAACAAGAAAGCCACACGCGTAATGGCCGTGCTCAATCCTGTCAAGGTAGTCATCACCAACTATCCCGAGGACAAGGTCGAGATGGTCAGCATGGACAACAATCCCGAGGAGGAAGGCGCCGGCACTCACGAGATGCCTTTCTGCCGCGAGATATACATCGAGCGCGACGACTTCATGGAGAATCCGCCCAAGAAGTTCTTCCGCATGACCCCCGGCCAGGAAGTGCGCCTGAAGGGTGCCTACATCGTCAAGTGCGAGGAAGCCGTGAAGGACGCCGACGGCAACATCACCGAAATACACTGCACCTACGACCCCGACAGCCACAGCGGTGCGCCCGGTGCGGCCCGCAAGGTGAAGGGTACGCTCCACTGGGTGAGCGCGCGCCATGCCGTCGACGCCACAGTGCGCCTCTACGACCGCCTCTTCAGCGTAGAGAATGCTGCCGCCGAAACCGAACGCGATTTCCGCGAGATGCTCAACCCCGACTCGCTTAAGGTTGTGGAGGGCGTCAAGGTCGAGCCGTTCGTTGCCGAGAATGCCGAACGCGGCACCAAATTCCAGTTCCAGCGCGTAGGCTACTTCACGCCCGACTACGACAGCAAGCCCGGCGCACTCGTGTTCAACCGCACCATAGCGCTGAAGGACAGCTGGGAGAAAGAGCAGAAAAAGAATTGAGAAAGTCGTAAACGAGATAATCATAAATGATTGACGACGAAACCGAAAATCGCCGCCGCGAATTGTGCGACCGTTTCCGCGAGTCTCTCGGCAAGCCCGTGAGCGAGCGTTTCTTCGACGAGGATGAGCTTGTCGACCTCTTCGACTATGCCGGAGATATGGCCGACGATTACCTCAAGATGGAGGTACTGATGTGCGGCGCCCGTCTTTATCCCGAGAGCGAGCTGCTGAAGCAGCGCCGAGCCATATTCTATACGTTTATAAGCGATGACGCCGCCGCCAAGTTTCTCGACGACAACACGCAGGAGACATCGCCCATCTGGGAGATAATGCGCCTGCGCAGCAGGGCGCCTCAGGGCCGCGATGCCGAGAACGCCATACGTTATCTGCTCGACGGTGTGGACCGCCTCGACGACGAGGAAGTGATTCAGCTTGTCGAGCTGGCATCGTCGCTCGGTGTCTACGACTGGCTTGTCGCCAACGAGGCGCTGCTGCGCAGGAAGGCCGACTATCTGCCCATCCTGCTCTATGAGCTGGGTGTCGTGTCGGAGCTTAACCACAGCTATGAGAATGCTGTGCGCTATCTTGAGGAGCTTACCGAAAGCGAGCCTTTCAGCGCCTACTACTGGTTCATGCTGGCTCAGGACTACGACATGCTCGACAAGCGCGAGCAGGCCCTCTCGGCTGTGGACTATTCCCTTGCCGTCGACCCGGAGAACAAGGATGCCCTGCAGTTGCGTGCCCGCATGCTGATGGGCAATGAGGAAACGCAGCCCGAGGCCGAGGCTATCATACGCAAGCTGGCAAAAAAGTACCCCGACGATGTCGATGTGCAGCGTGTGGCCGCGTTCATCAGTTTTGCCAATGGCAATGTGGCAGCCTCGCGCGAGACTATGCGCCAGTGTCTTGACCGTTTCCCCGGCGACCGGGCTGTGCTCAGCGACGCCGTGGGCACCGGTCTCGGCGACCTGCCCTCGGTGCTCGACCGCTTCTACAAGGCTACCGACGAGCGCGACGAGGACACGTGGCTCGACTGGGCCGAGGACCTGAAGGACTGCGGACTCTTCGAGGAGGCGCGTCAGGTGATGGAGGCCTACGACCGAAACAGTCCCGAGCCGATGCAGGACCGTTCGGTCTACGTCGACACGCTGTTCATCCTCCAGCATTTCGATATGCTGTGCCGCATATTCGATGAAGATACCGACCATGTGCTGCTCGACGGAGCCTCACGCTATGCCAATATCGTGATATGCCTGATTTCGCGCCTGAAATGCGGACAGACCGATAAGGCGCGCGAGCTGCTGCGCTACATAGAGGAACATGACAGCCCGGAGATAGCGTGCACGGCCGATGCTCTGCAGCGTATCACAGCCATGGCTCTCGTCAACGACATCCGAGGCATACTTTCCAAGAACCGCAAGACCGACTGGCACAAGTTCGACCCGTTCGGCATGTGGAACAATCCTGTCCTCGGCGACTTATGATGAAGACCGCGAAGAAAAAAATACTGCTTGCGACTGCCGCCGCCGTCATTGCCGTCGGCGGCGCGTTGCTTTGGGCTGCTTCGCAGCTGACTGCTGCCTACGGCTACGAGGCCGTGCGCGTCAACATCCCTGCCGGTTGCACAGATGCCGGTGTCGACTCCATCCTGCGCGCTGATCTCGGCAAGGATTTCGGCGGTAAAGTTTCCCGCATTTGGCGCTTTCGCGGAGGTAGTGCAGTTCGTTCCCATGGCAGTTATCTCGTGGAGCCCGGCATGCCGGCATGGCGCGTGGCCCGCAATATCCGTCAGTGCCGCCAGACGCCCGTACGCTTTACGTTCAACAATCTGCGCACTCTCGACCGGCTTGCGGCTCGTGCCGACGAGATGCTCGAACTCACTGCCGGCGATTTTCTTGCTGCCGCCGACAGCCTGTTGCCGCAGCGCGGCTACAGCGGACGCGCCGAATACCCCGCCGCCTTTCTTCCTGACAGCTATGAGTTCTACTGGACGGCGTCGCCAGCCCATGTAGTAAAGACGCTTGCCGACCACCGCGACCGCTTCTGGACGCCCGCGCGACGCGAACGTGCCGCCGCCCTCGGGCTGACTCCGGTGCAGGTGGCGACTATTGCGTCCATAGCCGAGGAGGAAACCGCCTCGGCCGAGGAACGCGGCATCGTGGGGCGACTGTATATCAACCGTCTCCAGCGGGGTATGAGGCTACAGGCCGACCCGACGGTGAAGTTTGCTGTCGGCGATTTTTCCCTGCGTCGTATCACCGGCGTTCACCTTGCTGTGGAATCGCCGTACAATACCTACCGCAACGACGGGCTGCCTCCGGGTCCCATACGGATTCCCGATGCCGCCACGCTGCGTGCTGTTCTTGACGCCAAGCCCCACTCATATATATATATGTGCGCCAAGGAGGACTTCAGCGGTCGCCACAATTTCGCCACCGACCTCGCCGCGCATAACGCCAACGCCCGTCGCTACCGTCAGGCTCTCGACCGCAGAGGGATAAAGTAGATTGCTATTGCGCCGTAAGCGGCAGGCAGCGCAGCAGATAGTCGCGCGCCTCGCTCCAGGGCACATATATCTCGTCGCTGCCCGGGAGAAGCGGAATCGGGCGCTCGTTGAGCAGGGCTTTAATGTAGTATTTGCCCGACTTGCGCGCACGGAACAGCACGAGTTGCAGATTGGCAGCCATGGGTACGATGTCGAAGTCGCGCCAGTGCAGCGCCACAGTGTCGAAGTAATTGGTGAGGTAGTAGCATCCGCGCAGGCGCATAAGCGACAGCAGCGGCATGAGCGTTTCGGCGTGGCCGAACCGCAGACGCACCACTGTGCCTGGCGCCGTGCCGTCTATGAACGCGTCGGTGGTTTTTATCAGGTCGCTGAGCAGTGCGGAGGCGATTTCCGCCGGCACAGTGCTGACTGTCGATGCCGAATAGCGCAGATACTGACGCAGGTTGAAACACGACCACAGAGCATTAAGCTCCTCCAATGAGAAATATATCAACGGGTCTACCTCCACCGACATAGCCGAACAGCCGGCCACGACGGCCCACTCTGCGAAAGCCAGGTCGCGCACGTCCGCAGCGTCGGCGAAGGGATAGCGCGCCCCCAGCGCGCGCATGATGGCCGTTGTGGGGCATGTCGACTCGAAATATTCGGTGTAGGTCGGCTCCCACGCCTTGTTGTCGCGGAAGTCGATATAGTCCTTGTCGGTGTCGAACGGACGCATCAGCGGCGATGTGGACCGTCCCGTGACCGTCCGGAACTCTGTCTCGTTGTTCATGCGGTCGAGGCGATGGGTGAAGCAGTACATGCTCATCATCGCGCGGGGAGAGTAGCTCGACAGCGCATCCACCGTCGCGCCGGCTCCGAACAGCTCCGGATAGTTGCGTATCATGCGTGTGGCTATCGCATTCTGCTCGGCCATGCCCAGAGAGTCGAGCGCACCCCATTGTCCGCGGCTGAGGGCTATCACTTGGTCGGTAAGGCGCATCAGCTGTCGGCCTATAGGCGAGATGGTACCGAGCGAGTCAGCCGTGGTGAGTGCACGGCGCAGCCGCATGCAGTTGGCTGCCGATGCCGGAAAGCGTGCGCCGTGGCGTCCCACATGGTTGATGAATACCGCCGTGAGCGAATCCGGGTGCTCTTCTTCGGGCACGTCGGCGGGGTAGGGAGTCAGAGAGCCCTCACACTGACGTATGCTGTAGGCCGTTGCCATGGGGTCGACGGCTGAGGCTGAGATTGCCGCTGCCGCGGTTATTAATAAAAGAATGAAACGTTTCATAAACATAATAATGCTCAAAATTGCGTATTGTTCCGCAAATTTACGTAATTTTGCATCGCAAAAATAAAAATATCATAGAAATGTTTTTAAAACAACTGTTCATCACGGTCGCTGCCGCTTTGGCTGTCACATCCTGCGTCAGCGACGACAAAGAGACTGACTTCGACTGGACTCCCGATTTCAGCGATTTCAACGAGCAAGGCTACTGGAAAGACTGCTACAATACAGACCTCAACCACGTCGACGTGAACGGAGTGCGTTTCAGCCATCAGGCCGAAGCGTTTGAATACGGCGGTGTGACTTACAGCAGCTGGTACGGATTCTGTCCCTCCAAGTCGACCGACAATGCCGACTATACATCGGGCGTATGGACCGACCACCAGTGGAGCGCGATCACAGGCGGCGGCGTGGCCGGCAAGGGCTCGGAATATCTTGTGGCATGCTGGCGTACCGACGGCGGTGAGACTTCGTGCCGCATGAGCATGGCCGACGGCTCGGCATTCTATCCTGACGACCTTTATGTCACGAACACCAGCTACGGCTACTATGCCATGAAAAACGGCACGCCCTTCAATCATGCCTTCGGAGCCGATGACAACTGCATCCTCAAAATCAGCGGCTATCTCGACGGAGTGCGCAAGTTCGAGACAATAAACGTCTATCTTGCCAAGGGCACTGCCATCCTCGACAGCTGGAAGGAAGTGGAGCTAAGCAAACTGGGCAATGTCGACACTATTGTCTTCACGATGGAGTCGACCGACAGCGGCGCCTACGGCATGAACAATCCCGCTTACTTCTGCGTCGGCGCTTTCAGCTACAGCCTTGTTAACGACTGAGGCGTATATTTGCTAATAAAATTTAAAAAACGACTCGCTTTATTAAACTTTTTTTCGCTAAAACGTCAAAACAATTGTAAAATAAAAATTGAGACAGTTTCTACGATAAAAAAGTAAAATGAAAAGTTCGTTTCCACGTCTTGCAGCCGCAGCGGCAGCCTTCGGGCTTGCAGTTGCGGCTGCATCCGCTTTTGACATCCGTGGCACAGTAGCCGAAGACGGTACGAGGGAGCCACTTATCCAGGCCTCGCTGCGCTTGCTTGCCGCACGCGACAGCGCCGTCGTGAAGACGGCCGTGAGCGATGCCGACGGCCGTTTCACAATCAGCGGTGTGAAGGCCGGACGCTATGTGCTTGAGGCGTCGTATGTAGGCTACAACGCGGCCTTCCGCAATGTCAGGCTGCAGCGCGATGTGCGCCTCGACACACTTTACCTGGCCCCAAGTTCCGTTATGCTGCGGGAGACGGTAGTCACAGGCATCCGCACCCCTATCAAGGTGATGGAGGACACCGTTGAGTTCAATGCCGACAGCTACAAGACGCAGCCCAATGCTGTGGTAGAGGACCTGCTCAAGCGCCTGCCGGGTGTCGAGGTCGATTCTGAGGGCAAAATCACTGCCAACGGCAAGAGCGTGTCGAAAATACTTGTCGACGGAAAGGAGTTCTTCGCCGATGACCCCACGGTGGCATCCCGCAACCTTCCCGTCAACATGGTTGAAAAACTCCAGGTGGTCGACCGCAAGAGCGATGCCGCGCGCCTCACGGGCGTAGAGGACGGCGAGGAGGAGACGGTAATCAACCTCACCGTGAAGAAGGGCATGAACAACGGCTGGTTCGGCAATGCCGAGGCCGGCTATGGCACTGACTCGCGCTACAAGGGCTCCTTCAACATCAACCGCTTCTGGAACGGCAACCAGGTGACACTGCTCGGCGCCATGAACAATGTGAACGAACTCGGGTTCGGCGACGGCACAAGCGGCCGTTTCCGCCGTTTCGGCGGCAGCTCGGGCGTCACCTCGTCGAAAGCCCTCGGCCTGAACTTCAACGTGGGCAAGGATGAAATACTGCGCGTAGGCGGCGATGTGATGTACAGCTACAGCGACCGCGACACCTATCAGTCAAGCGACAGACAGTATCTTTTCTCCGATTCCACCTCCTATTACAAGAGTACGCGAAATGCCCGCGACCGCGGCCATAACTTCCGCGCCGACCTGCGTGTGCAGTGGAAGCCGGACTCGTTCAATACCGTAGATTTCCGTCCTAATTTCTCTTGGAATCGCAACGACAGCTGGAGCGACGAGGCTTCGCTCACGTCGGCAGGCGATGCCGACCGCAGCCCCGTCACCCAGAGCAGCAACCTCGACAACTCCCGCGGCACCTCGGTCGATGTCGGCGGCACGTTTATCTACAACCATAATTTCCGCCGCAAGCGCGGACGCTCGTTCTCGGTCATGGCCACCTACCGCTTCAGCAATGTGCGCGAGCGCTCCGACAGCTATTCGTGGAACAAGTTTTTCCAGGTCGATGACTCCGTGGACCTCTACGACCAGTGGACCGACAGCCGCACATGGAGCAACAACGTGCGCGCACGTCTTTCCTGGACCGAACCTCTCGGCGATCCCTCGAAGGGCCATTCGCTGACGTTCGCCTACAGCGTCAATGCCAGGTGGAACAATTCCGACCGTCTCACTTACGACCATCCGGTGGAGTGGCCCGACGGATGGACAGGCGACCCGGTGGTATCCGACGAGCTGGTGTTCAACGAGGAATTGAGCAACCGCTTCCGCAATACATATTTCAGTCAGGACATACGCGTGGGTTATCGCCATGTGTCTAAGAAAGCCACCCTCAACGCCGGCATATCGCTTGTGCCCCAAAGCAGCCGAAGCACAAATCTCATCGACAACGCGCGCTCCATCCCCACGCGCAACGTCTTCAACTTCGCGCCGTTCCTGCGCTATCGTCTGAAATTCAACAAGCGTTCGAGCCTGAACATGTTCTATACCGGCCGTTCGTCGCAGCCGTCCATGACGCAGCTGCAACCCGTGGCCGACAAGACCGACCCCTTGAATATCGTCATAGGCAACCCCAACCTTAAGCCTACGTTCACGCACAATCTCAACCTCCGCTTCCAGGACTTCAACATGGAGTCGCAGCGCAGCATCATGGTGATGGCTTTCGCCAATATGGCGCAGAACAGCATCATAAGCCGCACTACGTTCGACAACACTACGGGCGGACGCACCACCACCTATGAGAATGTGAACGGCATATGGAATGTCCGTGCAATGACAATGTACTCGCAGCCGCTGCGCAACAAGGCGTTCACCATCAACAACCATCTGATGGGCTACTACAGCCGCGGCGTAGGCTACAACAACGGCGAGCGCAACATAAGCTCGACCTACAGTTTCAACGAGTCGTTCGGCATTGCATGGCGACCGACCGATCTCGAAATCGAGCTGCGCCCGCGCTACAGCCTCCAGTACGTTGCCAACAGCCTCGCATCGCAGCCCGGACGCACGGTCCACAACTACGGCGGCATGTTCAACGCCACGTATTATACGCCTTTCGGTCTGGTAATCGCCACCGACCTCAACTATACGGCCACTTCGGGCTATTCGGCCGGATACGACACCGACGAATGGATGTGGAACGCGTCGCTGAGCTATCAGTTCCTGCGCGGACGCAACGCCACTGTGTCGCTGCAGGCTTTCGACCTGCTTCAGCAGCGCAGCAACGTGCGCCGCAACATCACGGCCAACTATATCGACGATACACGCTACAACTCGCTGACGCGCTACTTCATGGTGTCGTTCTCCTATAAGTTCTCCACCTTCGGCGCCGGCGAGAAACCTGCCGACCGTAACGCTCCCCGCTGGGACGGACCGATGGGTCCGCCCCCGGGCGGACGTCATGGTGGCCCCGGCGGTCCCGGCGGCCACGGTCCGAGATAGTTTTTTCAGCGTCGGGAGCAAACGATTTGCTCCCGATGCTTGTTTTATTGTATATTGCATCCCTAACCGCTTAATCAGTACACACGTCCATGCCGCAACTCAAAGACATATGTTCGGCTCTTTTTGCTCAGCCTGCCGGTGCCGATATGGCTGTGCCTGCCGGAGGAAAGCTGCTTGTGGCCGAGCCTTTTATGGAAGAAGGCATTTTCAGCCATTCCGTGGTCTCGCTGCTTGATTACGAACCCGGCGGCGGAGCCATGGGAGTAGTGCTTAACCGAAGGTCGCACAATCTCCTCGGCGATGTGCTTGAGGATGTGAGTGTGCTCCGCGACGTTCCCGTCTACTGCGGAGGACCTCTGGCTCAGGACCGTGCGTTCTTCGTCCACACTCTCGGCCCGGAGATAATTCCCGGCGCGCGTCCCTATATGCCCGGTATGTATGTGGGCGGCGACTTCGATGCGGTGATCGAATATATCAACTCCGGCTACGACATCGACGGCACCGTGCGTTTCTTTGTGGGCTACAGCGGCTGGGACAGGCATCAGCTTGAGGGTGAGATAGCAGCCGGCGCATGGGCCATCACCGACGCACCGGCCGACGCTTCGGCGCTTCTGCGTGGCTCCGGCGATGCCGTCTGGCACAAAATCGTACGCATGATGGGTGTGGATTACAGGTCGTGGCGCCTCGTGCCGAGGCTCGTCTGTGCCAATTGAACTTGTTGATACTCAGATGCTGCACGCATCTGTCAGCATGAATGATTGTGGTTCAGTGAACTTTTTTAATTAAAAAATGTTATCAAAATAGTTGGCAATCTATAATAAAATGCTTACTTTTGTGGCAGATTAGATGCCAAAATTCAGCGAAAATATATAATTGTCTAACAAAATAAAGGACTAAAAATGAACACTGAAACAATCGGAACAAACGCAGGCACCGTATGGACAGCCCTCAACACCGCAGACGTGCTCGGCATCAAGCAGCTTAAAAAAATCACCAAGCTGAAAGATAAAGAGGTGTTCGCGGCTCTCGGCTGGCTTGCCCGCGAAGGCAAAATCGAAATCAATCCCGATCCCGATGACGAGAAGGAATTCCTTGTAAACCTCGTCTGATAGGCTCGCCGATATAAACTGTACTAAAAGGACGCGGTGCAATTTCCTTTGTGGAATGTTGCATCGCGTCCGTATTTATGCGCCTTTGAACGACAATACGTTGGCGCTCAGCTTTTTTTGCGCGTCTCCGGCGCCCATCGGTCGGGGTAGGCTATGTGTACGCGCGGGCGCTTCAGCGCCACGGCAATGAGGACTATTCCGAGCACGACAAACGGGATGCTCAGCAGTTGTCCCATGTTCAGAGTCATGCCCACCTCGAAGGCAACCTGCGGATTCTTGATGAACTCAATAAGGAAGCGTGCGCCGAAAACACCTGTCAGGAATGTGCCGAACAGGAGGCCGGGACGTTCGCCGGCGTTGCGCCTCCAGTACATCCACATCATGAGGCCGAACAGCGCGAAGTAAGTGAATGCCTCGTACAGCTGCGTCGGATGGCACGGCACACCCTCATAGAAAGCATGCCATTCGGCCGAGCGCGGGAACATGAATCCCCACGGCAGACTGGTGGCGTGGCCGAAAATCTCGCTGTTCATGAGGTTGCCTAAGCGTATGAGGCCGCCCACCATGGCTATGGCTACCGTCAGGCGGTCGAACGTCCACAGCGGATTGCGCTTAGTCACGAAGATGCTGTAGAGTATTATGGCTATGATGATGCCGATGGCTCCTCCGTGGCTTGCGAGTCCGCCCTCCCAGGTGGCGAGGATTTTCAGGGGGTGCTGCGAGTAGTAGTCCCACTGGTAGAAGAACACATGGCCTAAGCGCGCGCCCACTACGGTGGCTACCGCCACATATATCAGCAGCGAGCCCATCCAGCGCTCGGGTGCGCCCTCGCGCTTGAACATACGGGCCACGACATTGAAGCCGAGCCAGAAGCCGATAGCGAACATCAGCCCGTACCACCGTATGGTGACAGGCCAGGTAATCAATTCCGGATTAACGTTCCAGACGATATAATCGAGCATAATCTGAGAATTTTATTTCTTGAAATATTGCCGGGTAGCCTCGCGTACCTTGGGGCTGAGGTAGAGGACTGTAGTCATGGTTGCGAATGCCATAAGGGCGTAGAAAAGGTCGCATACGCCCACGGCGGCCTCAAGCGGAATCATTGCGAAGACTATCATGGACAGAACGAAGAAGAGCTTGTACCAGCGGGCGCTTCTGCTGCCGAAAAGATAGCTCGCGCACGTACTCCCGTAGAAGGAATAGCTGAACATCGACGACAGGGCGAAGCAGGCCACTATCAGCATCAGTATGTACTCACCGCCGGGTATGCCGCGGCTGAAGGCACCCACTGCCACCTGTAGGCCCTGCACGCCCTGCACGTCGACATCGCCGCACAGCAGTATGGCAAGGGCTGTCAGCGTGCACACGAGGCCGCTGTCGATGCTCGGCCCGAGCATGGCGATGAGGCCTTCGCGCACAGGCGTCTCGTTGCGCGACGCTCCGTGCATGAGGGTGGCGGTGCCGATGCCGGCATCGTTGACGAGTGCCGCGCGTCGCGCTCCGATTATTGCTATGCCGATAAAGGCGCCGAATCCGGCCCGCAGACTGAATGCCTCGCTGAAGATGCGGCCTATGACGGCCGGCACACCGTGGATGTTGCTTATGATGATGTACAGCACGGCTATGAAGTACAGTCCCACCATGAACGGCACCAGGATGGAGGCCACGTTGGCTATGCGGGTGATGCCGCCGAATATCACCAGCGACACAACGGCGCACACGGCGCAGCCGAACAGCAGTTTGTAGGTCTGCGCGTTGCTGATTCCGAGGATGTCGCCCACGTTGCTCAGCAGGCCGTTGGCCGCTATGCCGTCGGGAGTGGTGAACGTGCTCATGAACGCTTCCGTCAGCTGGTTGGCGTTCATGATGCACAGCGTGCCGAACATGCCGGCGATGGCGAAGAAGCGCGCCAGAGGCTTCCACGAACGGCCGAGTCCGCGCTCGATGATGTGCATGGTGCCTCCCTGGGGGATGCCGCGGTCGTCGGTGCCCTTGTACATGGTTGTCAGCACTCCTTCGTGGTACTTGGTGCTCATACCCACTATGGCGCTGACCCACATCCAGAAGATGGCTCCGGGGCCGCCCAGCACAAGCGCGATAGCTACGCCGGCTATGCTGCCGAGTCCCACGGTGGCTCCTATGGTGGAGGCGAGCGCCTGCACCGACGAGATCTGTCCGCGGGTGCTGTCGTTGCCTCGCCGCAGCTCGCGCACGGCCGCCGGCAGCCGCCTCAGCGACACCATGCCGGAACTGATGAAAAGATACAGGCCGCCGCCTATGAGCAGTATGAACAGCGGATATCCGCACAGCAGCTCAGCGGCCTGGGTTATGAATTCCGTGAATTGTTCCATTGTGGTTTGCCTTTGAGGCTGTTCACCGCGTAAGCTCTATGTTATGTTCCGCGGCCATGCGCCGCATGTTGAGGATGGCGTAACGCATACGGCCCAGAGCCGTGTTGATGCTCACGCCCGTGGCTGAAGCGATCTCCTTGAACGAGAGGTTCTTGTAGTAGCGCATGACGATGACGCGTCGCTGATTGTCGGGCAGGCGGCGCAATAGCGCGCGCACGTCATCCTGTATCTGCAGGTCGATCATCTCGTCCTCTATCGTGCCGTCGCTCAGTTCGCGGCGGTTGAGAATGTCGATGTCGCTGTCGTCGGTCGACAGTTTGCCGAGGCTCTTCTCCTGACGGAAAAAGTCGATGACGAGGTTGCGGGCGATGCGTGTGAGCCAGGCGGCAAAGCGTCCGGTGTCGGTGTAGCGCCCCTGCTTCAGTGTCGTCACCACTTTCACAAAGGTGTCCTGGAAGATGTCGTTGGCCACATCCTCGCTCTTCACCATCATCAGTATATAGTTGTAGATGCGCGCCTGGTGGCGTGCAAGTAGTTCGTCAAAAGCCTCGTTGTTGCCCTGTACATAAGAAGCGACCAGCGTATCGTCGGTCAACGTCTTCATTGATAGCATTCTAATCTGTTTAAAAAGTTAAGCGTAGTTGTGTGCTATAGGCGTAATCTGGAATTAAAAAGTGAATAATGATTATTGATTTATACTTGGCCGGGAACTGGGCGGCCCCCTCTTGTACCTATTACGAATGCAAAAGTACAAAATTTTCGACGGTTTTGCAAGATAGATTCGTTTATTTAACATTTCGACGCAATAAAGCGGCGGTTCCGGCGTTATAAGACTGATAGCACTTCTAAGAGGCTGTTTAAAACAGATGTTAACGCAGGGGTTGCAGATTTTGGAGGGTATTTCATCCTGCGGGAGCAGGAGCGTACTGGATGTACGCGACTGTGACAAAGGATGAAAGACACCCAAAAGATGCAAAGCCGAAG